>Ga0114946_10000215_pt1 | contig 36171 bp, 40 predicted proteins | sample WalLakDeSediment_FD_88676 | JGI IMG/M metagenome (GOLD analysis project Ga0114946, IMG submission 88676) | Lake sediment microbial communities from Walker lake, Nevada to study Microbial Dark Matter (Phase II) - Walker Lake 11/02/13 Deep Sediment | ecosystem: Environmental > Aquatic >... | reverse complement strand
GAGGATGTAGATCCCGTTGCGCTCCGTGAAGATGTAGGGCTTCATCTTCGGGTTCCAGCGCCGGGTCTGGTGTCCGAAGTGGACACCGGCCTCGAGAAGGCTCTTCATCGAGACAACGGACATGGTGGTACCTCCTTCATCGGTTGTGCCTCCGCCTGCTGTCATCCTCTTCCCCGCGCTCCGCGCCGCATCTGTCGGCGTGGGCACCCGCGGGTGAGTCGGCAGGCGTGTGAGATAAGAACCCGCGTATCATACCACAGGGTATGAGGGGCGAGAACACGGGAATCCGGGTGGCGCCGATTGTCAGGAACTAGGCTGAATGGAGCTTCGCGCGCATCCTGAGCACTGCTTTTGTATGAAGCTGGCTCACGCGCGATTCTGTGACGCCGAGGACCTTCCCGATCTCCTTCAGCGTGAGGCCCTCGTAGTAGTAAAGGGTGATGACGACGCGTTCCCGTTCGGGAAGCCGTTCGATGGCCCCGGCGAGGATGTGCTTGACCTCCTCGGTCTCGAACATCGTGACCGGGTCGTCGGCGTCGTGATCGGGGATCGACGCGGCGCCATCGGAGCGTTCCTCACGGTCCCCGCCCGACCAGAGCTCCTCGAAGGAGACGACCGATGCGTACGAGAGCTTCGACAGGATCTCGCGGAGTTCGTCGGCCGAAAGACCCATCTCCTCGGCGACCTCGGCGTCGGCGGGTACCCGTCTGAGCCGGGTCTCGAGCGCGATGTACGCGGCCTCCAGCTCGCGGGCACGTGCGCGGACCGAGCGCGGGACCCAGTCCATCGATCGCAGTTCGTCGATGATCGCACCTTTGATGCGGGCGATGGCGTATGTCTCGAACTTGATGCCGCGCTCGGGGTCGAACTTCTCGATCGCGTCGATCAGGCCGAACAGGCCGTAACTGATCAGGTCCGCAGTCTCGACAGTCTGGGGAAGTGTCGCCGACACCCTGCCGGCAACGTACTTGACCAGTGGAGAGTAGTTCAGGATCAGGCGTTCGCGGGAATCGGAGTCACCCGTCTCCTTGAATACCGCCCACAGACCGGACAGGTCGGTCCGTGCGTCATTCCTCATCAGTATGTGCCCCTCGCCCGCGGCCGGTGCTCCCGGCGCGTCACGCTCTGGGATGCGCCCGACGATGTACGTCCTGAAGCCGCCTCATGCTCACGTGAGTATAAATCTGGGTAGTTGACAGCGCAACGTGACCCAGGAGTTCCTGCACCGTACGCAGGTCGGCGCCGCCTTCGAGAAGGTGGGTGGCAAAGGTGTGGCGCAGTGTATGGGGAGAGAGCGAGGTCACAGCCCCGGCAGTGGTGAGATGCCGCTTGAAGAGTCTGCGGATCGCGTCCGTGGAAAGCGGATTTCCGCGTGTCGACAGGAAGACGGCGCCCGGATCGGCACCCTTCACGAGCACCGTTCGGGAGCGGTTGAGGTAGTCGCGCAACCGAGCGATCGCGAAGGGGTGCAGGGGGACCATACGCTCCTTGGACCCTTTGCCCATCACGGTCGCCGAGCCGGAGCGCAGGTCGAGCCGTTCCAGCCGCAGACCGGCGAGTTCGGACACGCGTATCCCGGTCGCGTAGAGCGTCTCGAGTATCGCGCGGTCCCGGATGCCGACGGGCGTGTCCGCGTCAGGGGCGTCGAGCAGGGCGCGCAGTGCGTCCTTCGGGACCACGGAGGGAAGCCGGCGCGGCAGTTTGGGTGCGGAGACGACGCGCGAGGGATCGGAGGAGACAACGCCCTCATCCACCAGGTACCCCATGAAGGTGCGCACCGAGGCGAGTCTGCGTGCGACGGTCCGGCGTGCGTAGCCGGCCCGGTCGAGGTATGCAAGGTAACGACGGAGATCGCGGTGTGTGGGCTCAAGGGCGTCGACGCTGGAACGCTCGGCCCACTCGATGTAGCGCGCGAGATCCGAGGCGTACGCGCGCACTGTGTGCGGGGAGAGCCCTCTCTCGGCGGAGAGGTGGACGAGGAATGCGTCGAGATGCTCCGACACGTCAGGCATCGCGAACTCCCGACACTTCTTGCCCGGCCAGAAGCGGGTGGGCTGCGAGACTCGCCGAGAGGTCGGCACTCGCTCGCGCGGCGTACGCGGCATACCTGTTGCGCTTCCCGCGGACCGGAGGGTCGAGCGGGGGCACGAGTCCCCAATTCACGTGCATGGGCTGGTATCCCGCTGTCTCCGGATCCGTCGCATAGGCGACGAGTGAGCCGAGGGCCGTGGTCGGTGGCAGGACGATATGGTCGAGACCGCGGATGTCGGCAACGGTATTGAGCGCAGCCAGGAGACCGGAGGCCGCGGCCTCGAGGTAGCCCTCGGTCCCGGTGATCTGCCCAGCGAGCCGCACTCTGGGCATGTGGCGTAGCGCCAGGGTCTCATCGAGCAGGGAGGGCGCGTCGACGAAGGTGTTGCGGTGCATGACGCCGTACCTCAGGAACTCCGCATCCCGTAGCCCGGGAATCATACGGAAGACGCGCCGCTGCTCCGGGAAGGTGAGGTTCGTCTGGAATCCAACGAGATTGTATGCGGTCTGAGCGCAGTTCTCGGGGCGCAGCTGAACGACGGCCCACGGACGCTTCCCGGTTCGCGGGTCGGTCAGTCCCACGGGCTTCAGCGCACCGTAGCGCAGAGCGTCGGCTCCGGTACGGGCGACCTCCTCGACAGGCTGGCAGGCCTGGAAGAGATCGGCGCGTTCGAACTCGTGAGCTTGCACGCGGTGCGCTCCTACCAGTTCTGTCACGAACGCGGCGTACTCCGCCTCGGTCATCGGGCAGTTCAGGTAGTCCGCTCCCCCACCCTTCCCGTATCTGGACGCTGGAAAGACCACCTGACGATCGATAGTGGCGGCATCGACGATGGGTGCGGCCGCATCGAAGAACGCCAGGCGCTCGTCTCCGACCAGACCGGAAAGCGCGCTCTCCATCGCCGGACTGGTGAGCGGCCCGGTGGCGATGATGACGCGACCCGCCGGGATCTCCGTGGCCTCCCGACGAACGAGCCCGACAAGGGGGTGCGAGCCGACGCGCCCGGTGACCGCGTCGCTGAAGGCTCTGCGGTCCACGGCAAGGGCTGCCCCCGCCGGCACCGCGGTAGCATGCGCGACCTCGAGAATCAGAGAGCCGAGCGCAGCGAGCTCTCCCTTCAGTGTGCCCGTAGCCGAGGAAGGGTCCGTGCCTTTGAAGGAGTTGGAGCACACCAGCTCGGCAAGCGACCCGCCCGAATGCGCCGCTGACATGGTGTCGGGACGCATCTCGTACAAGGTTACGGGAATGCCGTGGCAGGCAAGCTGCCACGCGGCTTCGGCACCGGCGAGACCGGCTCCGATGACACTGACACGTTCGGGAAGGGACACGGGTGCGGCACCTCTCTCGGGCAAGCAGCGGATGTCGGCATTGTACCGTTCATCCTTCCGGAATCACGCCGTATCTGCCGTCAGTGTAGCGACAGATCCGTCGCTCAGACTCCAGGGCACCAAGAGTCCGCACCGTTTGGACGATGTCGAGATCGAACGTGCGGGCGATGTCGTCGGGCCTCATGGGCGAGGCGATGAGAGCCGCGAGGAGAGCATCGGATACCGGGGCCGGCGCGGGAGCGAACGCCTCTTGCCCGAGGGCCTGCGCGAGTTCTGCCACGTCGGTGACGGGAAGCGCTCCCTGCCGGATCAGGCGGTTCGCTCCCCGGCATTCAGGCGCGAAGATCGATCCGGGAACCGCGTAGACGTCACGACCGAGCGCAAGTGCATGGTCCGCGGTCGTGAATGTGCCGCTGGGAAGTCCTGCCTCTACCACAAGCACCGCGAGCGAGAGTGCGGCGATCAGGCGGTTGCGGCGTACGAACGACCAGCGCTTCGGGTCCGACCCCCATGGCGCTTCCGATACGACCACGCCTTGCACGCGGATCTGTGCGAGGATCGACGCCGCCCGCCGCGGGTAGTCGACGTCGGCACCGCACGGCAGGACCGCCACTGTGGGGCCGCCCAGCTCGAGAGCGGCGCGATGGGACTCGAGGTCGCAGCCAATCGCTGCGCCGGAGACGACGGGGACACCGCGCGCGGCCGTCCATCCGGCGAACCTCCTGGCACACGCGAGTCCGTACGGCGTTGCCTTGCGCGAGCCGATCACAGCGAGGCCGCCACCGAGCAGAGCGGGGTCCCCGAACCCGTAGAGCACTTCAGGCGGATCGGGCAGGTCCTCGAGTTCGAACGGGTACGATGCTTCACCGCGTTCTATGTGCCAACGCACGGGCTGACTCCCGTTCACCGGAGGTCCTCCCGGCGAAAGGCGAGCGCTTCCATGATGTGTGCAGAGACGACGGTGTCGCTACTTTCGAGATCGGCCACTGTGCGGGCCACACGCATGAGCCGCGTCACTGATCGTCCGGAGAGGTGGTATCGGCGGCTCACCTCGGTCAGCAGGTGGCTGGTTGTGGCGTCCATGCGACACGCCGCAAGCAGAGACGAGCCGCTGAGGGTCGCAGCCAGCGGGCGTCCGGCGTGCGCTGCTCGCTCGCGCGCATGTGCTACACGGTCACGAACGCTCGCGGACGCCTCTCCCCCTCTCCCGTGAACGAGCAGCGAAGGATCCGTACGCTGCACGGATATGGCCATGTCTATCCGGTCCATGAGCGGACCTCCAATCCTGCCCTGGTAGCGCGCGATCATCGCATCGGTGCAGTTGCAGTTCTTGACCGGGTCTCCGAGATAGCCACAGGGACACGGGTTCGCAGCCGCAACGAGTGCGAATCGAGCCGGAAAGCGGACCCTGCCCTCCGCTCTGACCACCACCACTGCCCCGTCCTCCATCGGCTGCCGGAGTGCCTGCAACGCCGAAGGCGCGAACTCGGGGATCTCGTCGAGGAAGAGCACCCCGTTGTGAGCGAGACTGATCTCGCCTGGTCGCGGTGGGGTGCCGCCGCCCACCAAGCCCGCGAGCGAAGCGCTGTGATGGGGTGCGCGGAACGGTCGTTCTCCGGCGAGGGCGGGCTGCTCGTCGAGGCCGGCAACCGAATGCACCAGTGCGGTCTCGACGCGTTCATCGGTCCCCAGTGGCGGCAGAACGGGTCCAAGCCTGCGCGCGAGCATCGTCTTGCCCGATCCCGGAGGCCCCACGAAGAGCAGATTGAGCCCCCCGGCGGCAGCGATCTCAAGTGCGCGGCGGGCCGCATCGAGCCCGGAGACGTCGGCCAGGTCGGGCGCTGTCTGAACCGGGCGCCTGCACAGAGGGGCGAAGCCGGGACGGGAGGGGGTCATGAGGGTTCCGAGGGAAGCGACGGGGTGGTAGTCCAGACCGGCAAGTTCCTGCGTCAGATGCGTGGAGTCGGCGGGACCGAGCAGAGTCAGTCCGTCCCTGGAAGCGCCCAGGGCATGGGCCAACATGCCGGGAACCGGTCTGACAGCCCCATCGAGCGAGAGCTCTCCCACGGCCCGGCGGTTCCGCCACAGCTCCGCGGGTATCTGCCCGGTCGCTGCAAGAAGGCCGAGGGCTATGGGCAGGTCGAACCCTGTTCCGTGCTTCCGCAGAGGGCCGGGTGCCAGGTTGACGACGATTCGGGCATTCGGGAAACGGAAGCCGGCTGCCCGCACGGCGGAGCGGACCCGTTCGCGAGCCTCTAGTACGGCGGTGTCACCCAGTCCGACGATGGAAAATGCGGGCAGACCGGGAGCGACGTCTGTCTGCACCTCGACCGGAACCGGTTCTGTTCCGACGAGCGTGGTCGTCCCTACGACCGCCTGCCCGTGACACTCGCTCACGTCGTGAAGGCGGCACGGTGGTGCCTGAGCAGCGCTCGGTCGTCTCCGATGGGGCGTATCGCGATGACGTCGAAGCGAACCTCGGTATCCTCGAGTCCGGCGTGGGCCACGTAGTGGCGCGCCACGCGCGCCAGCCTACGCTGCTTCGTGGGTGACACCGCTTCTTCGGGCGTGCCCGCCGACGATGTCCGCCTGGTCTTCACTTCGACGATGACAAGCGTTCGGCCGTCGAGCGCGATGATGTCGGCCTCTCCCGACGTGCAGCGCCAGTTGCGATCGGTGATCGTCAGGCCGATACGCTCCAGGTACGCCGCCGCAGCATCCTCACCCCGTCTTGCCAGCTCTGTCCGTGTCATGGCTCCTCCCTTCGCGGGGAGCATTGCACGGGAGCTGAAACAGGCTCTTACCGTGGTCTGTCCGCACTGGTGGCGGAGTCAGAACAGCGTGGGGTCCTCGCTACACGGAGCGAAAGAACGTCGGTGCAAGGGACAGATGCCGTGCACGGCGATAGCATTCAGGTGTTCGGGGGTACCGTACCCCTTGTTCACGTGGAACTGCCAGGCAGGATAGTGGGATGCGAGTGAGGCCATGAGCGCGTCGCGCTCGACCTTTGCCACGACCGAGGCGGCTGCCACGGCGGCGATCGAGGCATCCCCCTTCACGACGGGGGTCTCAGGTATCGGAAGGCCGACCCGGAGCCCGTCGGTGATCGCGTGGTCCGCGGGCGGGCGCAGAAGCGCGAGGGCCCGCTCCATCGCGCACCGCACGGCAGCCGTCATGCCGAGTGCGTCGGCGATGTGGGCGGGCACGTGCGCGACTCCCACGCTGACCGCTTCGGAGCGGATCCGCCCGGCAACGACGGCTCTGCGGTCGGGGGTGAGCCGCTTCGAGTCGTCAAGTCCTGCGATACGGACACCCGCAGGGAGAACGACCGCGGCGGCGCTCACGGGTCCCGCAAGGGCCCCACGTCCGACCTCGTCAACGCCAGCGACCAACGCAAAGCCGCTCGCTCGCAGACTGTCCTCGAGTTCATGCATGCGTTCGAGGCGCTCCGCCTCCGCGCGCTCGCGCTCCACTCTGCGAACGGCGGCGCCTACGGCGTCGCGGACGCCCGAGCGGGGGTCTTCCTCATAGAACGCGATGAGCGCTCGGAGCTCCTCCCCGGTCGCCCGGGAGAGTTCGGCCCTGCATGCGGTAACGCTCGATGTCCGCACTACCCCTCCTCCGGTTCTGCCAGAGTATAGCGCGCAAACAGAACGGCCCCGGGTGATACCCGGGGCCGTTGGTGTCGTGCGGTGTCCCTGAGACTAGTAGGACTTCTCCTTGAGGCGGGCGGCCTTGCCGACCTTGTCGCGGAGATAGTAGAGCTTGGAGCGGCGCACCTTACCTCTTCCGACGATCTCGACCTTGACGATCTTGGGCGAGTGCACGGGGAACGTGCGCTCGACGCCAACGGCGAACGAGATCTTGCGGACCGTGAACGTCTCGCGGTTGCTGGCACCGTGCCGGCGGATGATACGTCCCTCAAAGATCTGGACGCGCTCGCGGTTTCCCTCGACGACGCGGTAGTGGACCTTGACGTTGTCCCCCACCTGGAAGTCGGGAAGGTCGTCACGAATCTGCTGCTGTTCGATCAAGCGAATGGTATCCATGGGTATCCTCGGTCGTCCTTCAGCGGTCAGGCGCCCTTCAGGCGCAAGGCGAAAGTATAGACCACGATTCGGTGGCTATGCAAACTCTGTGACCGAACGAGGTCAGGGTGAAGAGAGCGAGCCGATCCGACCTGTCGGCCAGTAGATGGCAAAGGCCCGGCCCTGCACCATCGACTCGGGAATCGGGCCCATGAACCGGCTGTCACCCGAGTTCGGACGGTTGTCTCCCATGAGCCAGACCTCATCGAGGGCCAGCGTCACGGGCAGCGGCACGGTTCCGGGATCCGTGACCTTTCCGTGAACGTACGGCTCTTCAAGCGGCGCCCCGTCCACTACCACGGTGCCATCCTGTATGTCCACGGTCTGGCCTCCGACAGCGATCACCCGCTTGATCAGCTGGGGATGACGGCCGGTCGGATCGTCGAAGACGACGATCTCACCTTGCAGCGGATCGCGGAAGCGGACCGTGATCTTCTCGGCCAGCACGCGGTCGCCCGTCATGATGGTGGGCTCCATCGAGCCGGTGGGTATGACGAATGGTTGGACGACGAACGTCTTGATGCCCTGCGCCAGCAGGAACGCAAGCGCTATCATCACCGCGGTCTCTACGAGCCAGCGTCCGAACTGCGAACCGGACTTCTCCTTCTCGGCTTCGGTCGTCGCGACGGTCTCGTTCGGTTCAGTCACGTTCATGGCTCCCTTCGAGCGCATCAATGACGAGGTCTCGCTCCTCGTCGGAGAGTCGGGCCCCGTTCAACAGGTCAGGTCTGGTACGCGCGGTACGAAGTACCGCCTCCCGGCGCCGGAAGGCCGCGATCCGGGCGTGATCCCCGCTCAGAAGGACATCCGGTACGGGCACGTCCTCGAAGACCGCGGGGCGCGTGTACTGAGGGTACTCCAGAAGTCCCTCGGAAAACGACTCCTCGGCGGCGGATTCTTCATGTCCGAGCACACCAGGCACGAGCCGGACAACCGCATCGATGACTACCATGGCGGGCAGCTCCCCCCCGGTCAGTACGTAGTCGCCGATCGAGAGGCGCAGATCGGCAAGCGCGAAGGTGCGCTCGTCGAAGCCTTCATAGCGTCCGCACACGAGGATGAGTCGGTCGATGACGGACAGATCGCGGGCCGCCTGCTGGGTGAAGGGCTCTCCGCCTGGCGTCAGGAAGATGACGGTGGCGGTGCCCGGTCCGAGGTCCTGAACGGCACGGACCGCGCGGAACAGGGGCTCGGGTCGCATCACCATGCCGGGACCTCCGCCGTACGGGGAGTCGTCGGTGCTGCGGTGGCGGTCCTCGGTGTACTCCCTCAGGTCGTGTACCCTCAGGTCCAGAAGCCCGCGCTCGCGTGCGAGTCCGACCATAGAGGCGGACATCGGCCCCTCGAACATCGTCGGGAATATGGTGATGACATCGACGATCACGAGCCGGTCTCCCGCTCGTCGATGAGGCCGGGCAACAGGCGCACGCTGGCGGTACCTTCCGCTTCGTTGATCTCGAGTACGACGTCGTCGATCACCGGGATGAGGACCTCGCCATAGGGCCCGTTCCTCAAGACCCACACATCGTTGGCGCCGGTGATTATCACGTCTGCAACCGTCCCGATATCGCCGCGGTCGACGTCGATCACGCGAAGTCCGATGTCGCTGCCGGCCTCCTCGCCCCACTCCTCGGGCAGATCCGCGGGGCGAGCAACGAGGGTTCGGCCCCGGAGAGCCTCGGCTTCGGAGCGACCCGAGATCCCGCTGAGTTTCACGAGCGGGCCCTTGGGTCCGGGCCTTACCGACTCGATGGTCAGCTCGGTCGGGACGCCGAGCGGCGGAACCACCCAGACGGCGAGTCGCTCGGGAATGGCGAAGGGAGGACCGGCGGACGGAACCACCGATACCTCCCCGTTCAATCCATGGACCTTGACGATCCGCCCCACCGGGACGAAGGGCGCATCGCTCATGATCCCTACCCCAAAACCTCCACGTCCACGTGCTCGCCGGTGGTGCCGGCGGACGCGCGGGCGAGGGTGCGGATAGCCTTGATGATCCTGCCCTGACGGCCGATCACTTTGCCGACGTCGTCGGGGTGCAGCGAGACCTCGTACGTCACCGAATCACCGGTGGCACGCTTAGCGATATCGACCGATTCCGGATCGTCGACCAGGGAGGTGACGAGGAACCTGACGAGAGTCTCTGTGTCCGTCGGATTAGCCATGACAGCCGCTACTCCGCAGCCTCAGAGGGCTCCTCGGAGGGTGCCTCCTCGGCCTCTGCCTCAACCTCGGGCGCTACCTCTGCAGCAGGCTCCTCGGCGGCGGCTTCTTCAGCCGGGGCCTCGGCGGGAGCCTCAGCCTTAGCGGCGGCCTTAGCCTGTGCCTTCTTCGAGAGCTTGGCCTCCCTGACGGGGGCATCGGCTTCGGGGTTCTTGGCCACTGCGTAGAGCTTCGCAACGGTCTCGGTCATCTGGGCGCCCTTGCCAATCCAGGCTTCGGTGCGTTCGACGTCGAGCTCGATGTAGCTCGGTTCGGTGCGAGGATTGTAACGGCCGAGGATCTCGATGAAGCGGCCGTCGCGCGGCGAGCGCGAATCGGCTGCGACGATGCGGTAGAAAGGGGCCTTCTTCGCGCCGGCGCGAGCCAGACGGATCTTGACTGCCAAGAGTTCACCTCCGGGTAAGGTGGCCTGGAGCGGCCACACGTGCGCAAAACGATTGCCCATGATACGCCATCACCACAGGCGGGTCAAAACCGCCAGGAGCCGTGTGCTGAGGAAGCGGTGCCTAGACGGGTGGCTGCATCCCGTCGGGCAGACGAAAGCGTCCGCGCTTGCCCTTTGCGCCGCCGCCCTGAAACTGCTTCATGAGCTTCTTCGCCTGCTGGAACTGCTTGACGAGCTGGTTGACGTCGAAGACGGTGACGCCGGCGCCCCTGGCGATGCGCTCTCGGCGCGATCCGTTGAGAAGCTTCGGGTCGGCACGCTCAGCAGCGGTCATGGACTGGATGATCGCCGCCACACGGTCAAGCTGCCGCTCGTCGATCTCGGCATCGGCGAGGCCCTTGAGCTGGCCGGTCCCCGGAAGCATCTTCAGCATGCTGCCGAGACCGCCCATCTTCTTGACCTGACGGAGCTGCACAAGGAAGTCGTCGAAGGTGAACTCCGCCTTGCGCAGCCGCTCCTCCATCTCCTCGGCTTCTGCGAGGTCGGTGGTTTCCGCGGCCTTCTCGATGAGCGAGACAACATCCCCCATTCCGAGGATGCGCTTGGCCATTCTGTCCGGATGGAACTGTTCGAGTGCATCGAGCTTCTCCCCTACGCCGGCGAACATGATCGGTTTGCCGGTCACCTGCTTGACCGAGAGGGCGGCTCCGCCACGGGCGTCACCGTCGAGTTTCGTGATGATGACCGCGTCGAAGTCGACACGCTCCGAGAAGGCCTGTGCGGCCGTTACCGCATCCTGGCCCGTCATCGCGTCGACAACCATGAGGATCTGGTCCGGACGGATCGCCTCCTTGATCCGGGCAGCCTCGGTCATCATCTCCTCATCGACGTGAAGGCGGCCTGCCGTGTCGACGATGACGACGTCGCGCATCTGGGCGACCGCCTCCTTCACCCCCTGTCTGGCGATCTCGACCGGGTCGCTTCCCTCCGCACGGTAGACCGGGATGTCGAGCTCGCGGCCGAGGGCTTCGAGCTGGTCGATGGCGGCGGGGCGGTAGACGTCACAGGCAACGAGCAGCGGACGACGGCCCTGCTTGCGAAGAAGGTTCGCCAGTTTCGCGCTCGCCGTGGTCTTACCTGAGCCCTGGAGCCCCACGAGCATGACGGTGCCGGGGACACGGCCGGTGAAGACCAGTCTCGCGTCGGTACCGCCGAGAAGGCCGGTGAGCTCGTCGAGCACGATACGGATCACCGTCTGGCCCGGCGTGAGGCTCTTAGCGACGTCTGCTCCGACCGCGCGCTCGCGGACCCGGGCTACGAACTCTTTGACCACCTTGTAGTTGACATCGGCCTCCAGCAGCGCGAGGCGGATCTCCCTCATCGCCGCGTCGACGTCAGCATCGGACAGACGGCCCTTGCCGGTGAGGCCCGCGAAGACAGACTGAAGCCGCTGTGACAGGTTCTCGAACATCTGAAACCCTTCGGTCGGGTCCGTAAAGGCTAGTGCGGGTGCCCGGGTCAGTCAATCGGGCCGAATCGCGTGACGGGCGTGTAGCGGAAGACGAGTCGGCCCTCCACCGTTGCGTTCGGTACCGGGCCGTAGAATCGGCTGTCGAGCGAGACGGGGCGGTTGTCTCCCAGAACGTAGAGATGCCCGTCGGGGACGGTAGTCTCGGGTACCGAGACGTCATCGGCGCTGAGCAGGAGCACGGAGTCGGTCGGCTCCGGCTCATCGTTGACGAACGCGCGGCCGCTCTCGATGCGCACGGTGTCTCCGGGCAGTGCGACAACGCGCTTGATGACCTGGTCACCCCGGGCGCCTTCGAGTTCACTTCCGTCGATATGGACGACGTCACCGCGCTCCGGCGTGGTGTATCCCCGGGTGACGAGGACCCGGTCCCCTTCGTGCAGACCTTCCAGCATGGAATCGCCTGTGACCTGGAGCGGAGAGAAGAAGACCCAGAAGACGAGGAGCAACGCGCCGAGTACGACTGCGAGCGGGACGAACAGGCGCCGCGCGATACGGTCGCCCTCTCCGGGCGGTCCGAAGACGGACATCCTCATCCACGTCCTACGAGCGCCCGGGCGAACTCGGCGGGAACGAACGGCTTCAGGTCGTCCGCACCCTCCCCTACGCCGATCCTGACGATCGGGATGCCGAGCTCGCGCGCGATGGCCACGGCGATCCCGCCCTTGGCCGTACCGTCGAGCTTCGTGAGCACCAGCGCGTCGAGCTCGAGTGCGGAGTGGAACTCCCGCGCCTGGGCGAGCCCGTTCTGGCCGGTGGTCGCATCCATGACGAGCAGGCTTCGCACAGGTGCGGCGCTCTCCCGACGCGCTATGCGCTGAACCTTCTGGAGCTCGCGCATGAGATCGGGCGAGGTGTGGAGGCGGCCGGCGGTGTCGATGAGCGTGAGTCCCGGCCGGGTCTCGTTGGCCCGGACGACGGTGTCGAACGCCACGGCCGCAGGGTCGGCGCCTCGCTCCCGGCGCACAACAGGAACCCCGGCTCTCTCAGCCCAGATGTCGAGCTGTTCGACGGCCGCGGCGCGATAGGTGTCACCCGAGCCGAGGAGCACGGAACGGCCGGCGCGTGCGGCCTCGGTAGCGAGCTTGCCGACGGTGGTGGTCTTGCCCGTGCCGTTGACGCCGACGACGAGGACGACCACCGGGCTCTCGGCAAGCGGGTCGGAAGTGTCTTCGGGGAACTCACGCGCGAGCTCCACGGCGAGGTGATCGAGGACCGCCTCGGCGTCGGGCAACGCCTGGCGAGCGGCGTCGTCGCGAAGACGGTCCGTTATCTCGGCGACCGCGGTCGCACCGATGTCGGCGCCGATGAGAGTGTCCTCGAGATCCTCCCAGAACTCGTCATCGAGATCGGGACCCTTGCGAAGCAATACGTTGAACTGGCCTTCGAGCCGCTCGCGGCTTCGCGAGAGGCCCTCGGATACCCGCTTATACCAGGGCGTGGCCATCGGTAGCCTCTTCCTCCCGGACAGCGCGTTCCAGCTTCTGGCTGACGACCTTGCTCACGCCGTCAGCCTGCATGGAAACCCCGTAGAGGACGTCGGCCATCTCCATGGTGCGGCGCTGGTGGGTGACGACGATGAACTGCGTGTACGTGCGCATCGTATCGGTGAAGGCGATGAAGCGGCGCAGGTTCGTGTCATCGAGCGCCGCCTCGACCTCGTCCAGGATGTAGAAGGGGCACGGGCGCGTCCGGTAGACGGCGAAGAGCAGCGCGAGCGCGGTGAGCGCCTTCTCTCCCCCGCTCATGAGGGACATCTTCGAGAGCTTCTTCCCACGCGGCTGCGCGATCACCTCGACCCCGGTGGCCTCCGGGTCATCGGGGTCCGTGAGCTCGAGCGAACAGTGCCCGCCCGGGAAGAGGACGACGAACACCTCCTGGAAGTGGTTGTTCACCTGCTCGAAGGTCTCGTGGAATCGATCGCGTATCTTTCGGTCGATGGCCGCGACGACCTTGCCAAGCGCCTGGCGGCTGCCTACCAGATCGTCGATCTGATCGTTCATGAAGTCCCGGCGCTCCTTGAGGGCCTCGAACTCCTGCATGGCTACCGGGTTGACGGGGCCGATGTTCTCGAGCCGCTTGCGCAGCGCATGGGCGCGGTCCTCCGCCGAGCGGCGGTCGTCGAGCGGTTCGTGCTCGAGTGCGCGCTCGAGCGGCACTCCGTACTCCTCGACGATGCGGGCAACCGCAGCGCTCACCTGGACCTCGAGCTGACCCTTCTCGACCCGGATGTCGCTCATCTCGGCGGATTGAGAGTCGATAACGGCCTGCAGAGCACGGACCGCGTCCTGGGCCTCGTGGATGGTCGAGCGCAGGGATTCGGAGTCAGCCTGCTCGAAGTGCGCGCGGTCCTTCAGGCGCACGGCCCAGTGCTCGGCGCGTTCGAGAAGCGCGGCGTACAGGTCGTGCACGGGTTCGATGCGCTCGCGCAGCAGCTCGAGGGCCACCTCGGTGTCCCTGCTCTGAACGACGGTGGATTCGAGCTCGGCAAGTTCCGCTGTGATCGACGCGACCTGGCGCTTGAGATGGACCTCACGCTCGGAGACGGTGGCGATGTCGACCTGACAGACGGAGAGACGCTCGTTGATCGCGGCCTCGTCGCGGAATCGCGTGTCGCGGCGCTCCCGGGCGGCGGTGGCCTGCTCCTCGAGCTCCTCAACGCCTGCTTCGGCGGCGAGGATGCTGCGCTTGAGCGGCTCGATACCCGGAGCATCCTTCTCGATGCGTGCTTCGACCTCGGCGGTTCGGTTCTGGACCGTCACCATCTCGGCATCGTGAGTGGTGAGCGCCTGCTCGAGACGGCCGATCTCCTCACGGGCGGAGTCGTGCTCGCCGGCAAGCTGGGCGATCTTCTGTCCGAGTTCGAGGGCGTCCTGCTGCGCGGCTGCGACCGCCTCTTCCGCCGACGACGTGCTCGCTTCCGCGTCGCCGACGGCTATGTCGAGAGCGGCGACCTCGTCCTCGAGTTCGGTGATACGGCGCTTGCGCGTGAGCACGCCCGCCCCATCGGTCGCCACGACGCGGCCGACGGTGACCTTGCCGCCGGGCCAGGCGATGGCACCGGAGGGGGTGGCGAATCGCGCCCCGGTGCGGTCGGCTCTCACCGCGTCGACTGCTGCGGGAAGCGACTCGACCACGAAGACATCGCCCAGAAGCGCCGTGAGCGCGGGTCGCAGCGTCTCATCGCACTCTATGACGTCGATCAGAGGCGTGCCGGTAGCAGCGGGCTGCCGGGCGGGCAGCGAGGGCCCCGCCAGCGGGATCAGTGCGAGCTCCCCCTCACCCTCCTGCGCGGCGGCCCCGGCTATGCGGGCGGCTACGTCCATGTCGTCGACAAGGACCCCGAAGAGGTCGGTGCCGAGGAGATGCTCGAGAAGCTGCTCGTACTCTCCGGGCACCCGGATACGCTCGGCAAGCGGCCCGATGAGGCCCGGGAGTTCACGCTGTCTCGAAAGTGCCCAGGCGAGCGCCGGAGACGCGGACTCGAATGCCCGGTCCACCTCTTCGAGGGCGCGCACCTCAGCCCGTGCGGTGGTGAGGCGGTCGCGGACCTCGGCGAGTTCCTTGCGGCGCGAGTCGAGCACCCTCACCCGCTTGTCGACGTCGCTGTCGGCCAGCTGACGTGTCTTGCGGGCGCGTGTCAGATCGGCGTCGAGCTGCTCCATCCGGGCCCTGCGGCTCGAGAGCGTCGCGGCGAGGGTGGAGCGCTGCTCGCGAAGGGCAGCGAGCCGCTCGGCGAGCATCTCGATCTCGAGGCGATACGCGGCTACTGACTGCTCGAGGACGGCAAGCTCCAAGCGGGAATCGTCCACACCCTTACGGCCGCGGCGGATCTCACCGGTGATCTGCGCAAGCGCTTCGTCGGCCGCCAGGCGCTCCTTCCGTGCGGTCTCGGCCTCGCGCCGGAGCTCCCCGAGCTGCCCGTAGAGGGCCTTGAGCTTCGCATCGGTCTCCGCGCGCTCCGCACCGAGGCGTTCGAGCTCGCCTGTGCGCAGCTCCGAGCGAGTCTGGGCCTGGTAGAGCTTCGCACGGAGCTCGCTCAGTCTTTCGACGAGGTTCTTGCCCTTCTCCTCGAGGAGGAGCAAACCTGAGTTGATGCGCTCGAGGACCGACTGCAGTCTGCGGCGCTGTTCCGAAAGGTCGCCTACGAACAGGCCTTTCTCCTCGAGAAGTGCCTGGAATGTCGCGAGTTCGCGCTCCTTCTCGGCGAGACGATACCGTGTGAGCTCGATCTCGGCGTCCTGCTCCTTCTCGCGCTTGCCGAGTTCGTCCCAGGTGCGTTGCAGGGCACGCAAGTCGTCGACCGCGATGGAGGTCTCCGCCGCGATGAGTTCCTGTCGCAGCTCGGCGTGCTGGGCTGCCCGTGAGGCCTGGCGCTGCAACGGGCGCAGCTGACGGTCGATCTCGGCAGCGATGTCGCGGGCGCGCTCGAGATGCGCGTCCATTCCGGAGAGCTTGCGCAGTGCCCGTTCGCGGCGTTTCTTGTGCTTGAGAACGCCGGCCGCTTCCTCGATCAGGGCCCGCCGCTCCTCTGGCCGGGAGTTGAGGACCTCGTCGAGACGGCCCTGGCTGATGATCGAGTGAGTGTCGCGTCCGAGCCCCGTGTCGTGCAGCAACTCCTGTACGTCCATTAGGCGTGAGGGCGATTGGTTGATGAGGTACTCGCTCTCCCCGCTGCGGAACATGCGACGGGTGATGGTCACCTCGTTGAACTCGATGGGTAGCGTCCCGTCGGAGTTGTCCAGCACGAGATCGACCTCGGCCACCCCGACCGGTTGTCGTGCCGAGGAGCCGGCGAAGATGACGTCCTCCATCGCCTGACCCCGCAGGCTCTTCGCGGACTGTTCGCCCAGTACCCACAGGACCGCGTCGGAGATGTTCGACTTACCGGATCCGTTCGGGCCGACGACGACGGTCACTCCCGGCTCCAGCGAGAGGACTGTACGGTCCGCGAAGGACTTGAACCCTTTGAGTATGAGGGATCTCAGGTGCAAAGAGGGCCTCTCGGTGCGTGATACGGCTGTCGCGCGTGGTGCGCGTGGTGCGCGCGAACGCACGTGATTCTACCACAGGAACGGTAGGGTCGATGGTGGCCGGGCATGCGTTTCAGCCAGCGGAAACCCTGCTGAGAGCCTCGCGCGCGGCGCACATCTCCGCCTCTTTCTTGGTCGCGCCCGTGCCGCTGCCCATGACCCGGTCGCCGACGAGGACCTCGGCAGTGAAGGTGCGGGCATGCGGCGGACCTTCCTCCGAGACGATGCGGTACTCGGCGAAACGACCATCCGCCTGGACGATCTCCTGGAGACGGGACTTCGGATGCTCGAGTTCGAGCTGTTCGTTAGCGTCCGGCGACATCCGGGGGCCGAGTGTCTCGATGATGAACGCGCGAACCGGATCGAGGCCGCCGTCGAGGTAGATCGCTCCGACGATGGCTTCGTATGCGTTCTCGAGTGCGGAGCGCAGTCCGCGAGTGCCGGTGCCGCGCTCCGACTCGCCGAGCGCGATGAGTTCGGCGAGCCCGAGCCGCTCGGCTGCCTCGACAAGCGATCCCCCGGAGACGAGGTGGATCTTCAGCTTGGTCATGTCGCCCTCGGAGAGCTCCGGGAAGCGCCGGTAGATCTCCTCGACGACGACCATGCCGAGGATGGCGTCCCCGAGGAACTCGAGGCGTTCGTAGTCGAAGGCAACGGTGCTCTCGGACGAGACACTGGGGTGAGTCAGGGCGCGGGAGAGGAGCGAACGGTCCTGAAAGCGGTAGCGCGTTGCGTCCTCCGCCCGGGCGAGCGTGGCATCGTCATGGGGCTGCTCGAGCACCACGGTCGCATCATCCCCTGCTGAAGATCAGCGTCGCGTTGTGTCCGCCGAAGCCGAAGGAGTTGCTCATGACTGCGTCGACCCGTGCGGAGCGAGCCGTGTTGGCGACGTAGTCCAGGTCGCACTCGGGGTCCGGGTCGTCGAGGTTGATGGTCGGCGGCAGCAGGTGCCGGTCGAGAACCAGCGCACAGACGACCGCTTCCACCGCTCCGGCGCCGCCGAGAAGGTGTCCCGTCATCGACTTGGTCGAGGAGACGGGCGGGGCGGACGCACCGAAGACGGTCTTGACCGCTCGGGTCTCGATCACATCGCCCTGTGGCGTGGAGGTACCGTGTGCGTTGATGTAACCGATGTCTTCCACTGCGAGCCCGGACTGCTCGAGTGCGTGGCGCATCGCGCGCACCGCACCGTCACCCGAGGGTTCGGGTGCCGTGATGTGGTAGGCGTCCGCGGTTGCACCGTAGCCGACCACCTGACCGTAGATCCGTGCACCTCGAGCCAGGGCGCGCTCCCGCTCCTCGAGAACGAGGACCCCGCATCCCTCGCCCATGACGAATCCGTCGCGTCCCGAGTCAAAGGGCCGGGAGGCGCGCTCCGGCTCGTCGTTCCTGGTCGACAACGCACGGGCAGCGGCGAATCCTGCCATCCCGAGCGGCGTGATCGCAGCGTCGACACCACCTGCGATGATCACGTCGGCCTGTCCCCGGCGGATGGCCTCGGCTCCCTCGCCGATCGCGTGGGAACCGGTCGCGCACGCTGAGACCGGGGCGTAGTTGATGCCCTTCGCGCCGTGTCGGATGGAGATGAGCCCCGCCGCGAGGTCGACGATCATCATCGGCACGAGGAACGGGCTGACCTTGCGCGTCCCGCCCTCTAGGAGGCGCTCGAACTGGTCCTCCATGACCTGTAGGCCGCCGATGCCGGAGCCTACGATGACGCCGATCCGGTCCGCTTCGTCTTCGTCGAAGGTGAGCGCCGCGTCGGCGACAGCCTCTTCCGCGGCCACGACGGCGAACTGCTGGAAACGCGCCATGCGACGGGCTTCCTTGGGATTGAGGACGACGGAGGGATCGAAGTCGTCGATGTACGCGGAGAAGCGGGTGGTGAACTCGGACGCATCGAAGTGCGTGATCGGCCCGACCCCGGAGCGGCCCGCAGCGAGAGACGCCGCGAACTCATCCTTACCGATGCCGATGGGCGATACCACGCCGATGCCGGTGACCACTACGCTCCGCACGGTCACTCCCCCTCCTCGCACGCTTCGTACTCCGACACGAGCCGGTCCATGAGTTCGGACACCGTCGGTACGTCGTGTACGCGGGCAGCAGACGTCCCGGCGAACACGAGACCGTCAACGACGTCCCCTCCCCGGGCGCGCTTGAGTCGTTCCATGATGCAATACTCCTTGCCGCACTTCTTCAGACACGAGATGCACCGCTCGATCGGCGGGAACTCTCCCTCGGCCATCTTGCGCGAGAACGGGTTGCGGATGGCGCGACCCGGCAGGCCGACCGGGCTCTTGACGAGCACGATGTCGTCCTCGCCTGCATCGACGTACATCTGCTTGAAATCGTCGGGTGCCGAGGACTCGACCGTAGCTGCGAAGCGGGAGCCCATCTGCACGCCGGCCGCACCGGCCTCGAGCGTGCGTTTGATGTCCGCGCCGGTGACTACCCCTCCGGCTCCGATCACCGGGATGTCGACCGCATCAAGAATCTCGGGAAGCAAATCGAGCATGGGGCGGTCGGTGCCGAGGTGTCCGCCTGCTTCAACGCCTTCGACTACGACAGCAGCGGCGCCGAAGCGCTCGGAGAGCGAAGCCACCCGCGCCGACCCGACGATCGGGACCACCGGCACGCCGGCGTCACGGGCCCACTGGAAGACATCGCGAGAGAAACCTGCGCCCGCGACGATGAGATCCGCACCGCCCTCGAGCGCGGCGTGCACGGTCTCCCTGAACGCACTGATGGCGACCATGATGTTGACGCCCACGATCCCGTCGGTGGCGGCATGCGCGGCGCGCACTTCAGCGGTCATCTCCTCCGGGCTAAGCCCCGAGCCGGCGATCAGTCCGATGCCACCGGCCTCGGCGACTGCCGCGGCGAGCGGTGCCATGGAGATGCGGACGGCCATGCCGCCCTGAATGATCGGAAGACGGGCGGTCTTGGTGCCGATAGTGAGTGCTGGCATATGCTGCACGGCTTGACTCCAGGTCGGGGTCCTCGGCGGACGGCAGAACACCCCGGCTCCGGCCCGCGCGGGGCCGGGAGGCCGGGGCATGAGGTACGCGTTGATCAGGCGTTGGCCTCGATGTAGGCGACGGCGTCGGCGACGGTCTTGATCGACTCGACGTCCTCATCGGGGATCGAGACGTTGAACTCCGCCTCGAGCGCCATGACGAGCTCGACGAGGTCGAGCGAGTCCGCGCCCAGGTCGTCGATGAAGGCAGACTCGTCAGAGACGTCGTCACGCTCGACGTTCAGCTGGTCGACAATGACCTGTGCGACCTTGTCAAAGATCTCTTCACGTTCCATAGGTACGACAACACCTCCCTTCCGGGGGCCTGGCGGTTCCACCCGCGGACACTCTAAACGAACGTCATGCCCCCGTCGACAGCGAGGACCTGACCGGTCACGTATCTGGCTTCGTCCGACGCAAGGAACGCGACGGCCGCCGCGACGTCAGAGGGTGCTCCGAACGCTCTCATCGCTATCTGAGAGAGCGCCGCCTCGCGAACGGAATCGGGTAGCGAAGCGGTCATATCGGTCTCGATGAATCCGGGAGCGACGGCATTCACGCGGACCGAGCGTGGCGCCAACTCGCGCGCTACCGACTTGGTCAGGCCGATGAGTCCCGCCTTGGCCGAGGCGTAGTTCGCCTGGCCCGCGTTGCCGACAAGGCCCACGACCGAAGAGATGTTGATGATCGAGCCGCTGCGCGCCTTCATCATGATCTTGGCTGCGGCGCGGGTCATCGTGAATGCGCCGGTGAGGTTCGTCGTGATGACCGCCTCCCAGTCCTCATCGGACATCCGGACGAGCAGGCCGTCGCGGGTGATGCCGGCGTTGTTGACCAGGATATCGAGAGTGCCGAACTCGGACACCGCCGACTCGACCAGCGCGGCACAGGAGTCGCGATCGCAGACGTCGCCCCGCACGGCGAACGCGCGGCCACCGGCGGCCACGATGGTTTCCACGACATCTGCGGCGGCCTGAGCGCTTCCCGAGTAGTTGACCGCGACGGCTGCGCCCCGCGCGGCGAGTTCGGTGGCGATGGCCGCTCCGATGCCGCGTGACGCACCCGTGACCAGGGCCGACTTGCCTGCGAGAGTCATCATCCCAAGACCTCCTCCACCAGCATCTGGACTCCGGCCTCCTCCACGCTAAGCGCGGGAAGGCCGGACACACGGCGTGCCAGACCTTTGAGCACCGATCCGGGACCGGTCTCGATCAGAGTGACGGGGTCGTAGGCTGCAAGGGTACGCATCGTCTCGGTCCAGCGGACGGGTGATGCGATCTGTGTCACAAGTGCGTCACGTATGACTCCGGCCTCCGTGGCAGGCTGCGGGCGTGTGTTCTGAACGACCGGCACCGTCGCATCGCGGAACTCGGCGGCGCCGATCACCTGGGCAAAGGAGTCGGCAGCAGTGCGCATGAGCGGCGAGTGGAAAGCGCCCGATACGTCGAGCGGCACGACCCGCCTGGCGCCGGCTGCGGTGAGGATCTCGCCGGCGGCGGCGACAGCCGGTTCCAGGCCCGAGATGACGACCTGTCCGGGCGCGTTGTCGTTCGCGACCCAGACCCCGTCGAGACCGGCCAGTGCATCGGCGACCGCGTCGCCATCGAGTCCCAGTATCGCCGCCATCGTTCCGGGGTTCGCGGCGGCGGCCTCGGCCATGAGCCGGGAACGCTCGCACACGAGCTCGAGGCCGGCCTCGACCGAGTAGACCCCGGCTATCGCGAGCGCGGCGAGTTCACCCAGGCTGTGTCCGGCCACCGCGACCGGTCGCACTCCCACGTCGAGGAGAACGCTCCCCCACGCCCAATCTGCGAGGTACAGGAGAGGTTGTGCGACCCGGGTATCCGCAAGATCGGAAGGTGTTCCCTCCCGAGCAAGACGCCGAAGCTCACGACCGACGAGGCCCTCGGCAGCGTCGAGTAAGCGGTCGAGCGCGTCGACCTCGGGCACCGAATCGAGCATGCCGGCCCGCTGCGAGCCCTGACCCGGAAAGGCGAGAACGGCATTCACTCAGGTCACTCGCTTGTATCGACGCACTCGGCTGCGAGGCGGCCCATGACCTCGCACGCCTCGGCGACCATCGCGTAGACGATCTCGGCAGCGGGCTGCACGCAGTCGACCATCGCCGCTGCCTGGCCCGCCATGATCGAGCCCATCTCGAGGTCGCCCTCGCGCATACACAGAGCGAGCTTACCGCTGCCGAGTACCTCGATGTCCTCGGGACGGTTCTCGCGGTCGAGTTCGACTATCGTCTTGGCGAGCTTGTTCTTGATGACGCGCACGGGATGACCAGTCGAATAGCCGGTGACGACGGTGTCGCGGTCGCGGGCTTTCACGATGCGCTGCTTCACGTCCGGGTGGATGGTGCACTCGCTGGCGCACATGAAGCGTGTCCCCACCTGGACACCCTCGGCGCCAAGGGCGAACGCTGCGGCGACACCGCGCCCGTCCGCGATCCCGCCGGCCGCGACCACTGGGACGGATACCGCGTCGACCAGCTGTGGCGTAAGAACCATCGTGGTGAGTTCGCCGATGTGGCCTCCGGCCTCCATCCCTTCGCCGATGATGGCGTCTGCGCCGATGGACTCGAGTCGCTTGGCGAGTGCAACGCTCGGCGCGATGGGCAGCACCTTGATGTGTCGGTCCTTGAAGGCGCTCATGTACTTTCCGGGATTGCCTGCACCGGTCGTGACGGCGTGAACGCCTTCTTTGAGCACCATCGCCACGAGTTCGTCGATGTGCGGGGTGAGCAACATGAGGTTCACGCCGAAGGGGCGGTCGGTGAGTTCCTTCGCCAGCCGGATCTGATCGCGCAGCAGCTCGGTTGGCATGTGTCCCGCGCCGATCACTCCGAGACCGCCGGCGTTGCTCACCGCAGCGGACAGTTCCGCGGTTGCGGTCCAGGCCATGCCGCCCTGGATGATGGGATGCTCGATCTCGAGCAGATCGGTAAGCCGGGTCCGAAGGACCATCTCATGCCTCCTTGACAGGTGGTGCCATGGTCCACCGGACGATAGCCGCACCCCAGGTGAGTCCGGCGCCGAAGCCGACGAGGGCCACGAGATCACCGGGTGCGAGTCGACCGCTAGTATACAGGTCGTCCAGGGCCAGAGGTATCGAGCCGGCGGACGTGTTGCCCACCCGGTCGACGTGGCTGAAGACGCGGTCGTGCGGTATCCCGAGACGCCGCTCGACGGTCTTGATGATTCGTTCGTTGGCCTGGTGAGGAACGAGCCAGTCGAGGTCGGCAACGGTGCAGCCGCTCGTCTCGAGCGCCTCCAGCGTCGCCATCGGAATCGCCTTCACGGCGAAGCGGAACACCTCGTTGCCGTTCATGGTGACGTACGTCCGACGGGCATCGACGGCTTCCTGGCTCGCAGGCTCTCTCGATCCGCCGGCGGCGATCTTGAGCAGGTCAGCCCCGGCGCCATCCGCACCCAGAGCGATTCCGAGTACTCCGGGCTGTTCGGCGGAGTCGAGGATGACGGCACCCGCACCGTCCCCGAAGAGCACGCACGTGGTGCGGTCGGTGAAGTCGATGTGCCGGGTGAGGGCATCGGCGCCCACCACCGCGACTCGCCGGGCACGTCCTGACTCGATCGCGGCGGTACCTGCCTGCAGTGCGTAGACGAACCCCGAACATGCGGCATTCACATCGTAGGCCGGACACGCCATGCCGAGCCGCTCCTGAACGAGACAGGCGGTGGACGGGAAGGTCATGTCGGGGCTCGACGTGCCGACGATGAGCAGATCCACGTCCGCAGGTGACGCCTGCGCGCTCTCGAGCGCACGTGAGAGGGCGGCGGCAGCCAGATCCGAGGTTGCCTCACCCTTCGAGACGATGCGACGTTCGCGTATCCCGGTGCGGGTCACGATCCACTCATCCGACGTGTCGACGAGCGTCTCGAGATCGGCGTTCGTCAGCACACGTTCAGGCAGGTAGGACCCTATGCCCGTGACTATCGCGTGATTGCTCATCGAGAACGGTTGCTCCCTGTAGCAGACAGAACTCCGTACGGAGTGTCCGAGTAGTGTACACATCGCGGACTCTACCGCAAAGGACGCAACCGCCTAGAGAACGGTTGGCGCGACAGCCTCCGCGATGCGTTCCGTCAGTCCCCCTCGGATAGCCTGTGCGGCGACCCTGATGCCGGCTGCAACCGCATCGCTGCTCGAACTGCCGTGCCCGATGATGCAGACGCCGCGAACGCCGAGGAGCGGCGCCCCGCCGTACGTGTCCGGGTCGAGCCGGGCCTTGAGACGCCGGAGAGAGGGGGCGACCACGCCGGCAGCAAGACGCGCGGTGAACGAGGAGGTCATAGCGTCCTTCACCTGCGACAGGAGGACCCGCGACGTTCCTTCGAGCAGCTTCAGCGAAACGTTCCCCGTGAAGCCGTCGGTGACGACCACGTCGACCGCACCTGTCATGACATCGCGGCCCTCGACGTTTCCGCTGAAATCGGGAGTCTGCACCTGCATGAGGCCGTGGGCTTCGATCGCAAGCAGGGAGCCCTTCGTAGGCTCCTCCCCGATGTTGAGAAGGCCCACAGTCGGCTCGGTCACATCGAGAACCACCTGGGCATACGCGCGCCCCATATGAGCGAAGGCCACGAGGTGTTCGGGCTTACAGTCGGCATTGGCACCGACATCGAGCAACACGGTCGGGGTGGTCGCTGTTGGGATGACGGCTGCGATGGCGGGACGTGAAACACCGTGGATCCGCCCCATGAGGAGCATGGCGGCCGCCATGCAGGCGCCGGTCGAGCCGGCGGAGAAGAAGCCTTCCGCGGCGCCGTCGCGCACAAGCTGGCACCCCACGACTATCGACGAGTCCTTCTTCGTCCTTACCGCAGCTGCAGGGTGCTCATCCATGCCGATGACCTGGCGCGCGGGATGAGCGGTGACGCGATCGTGCGCGTCGGCGAAGGGAACGACGACATCGGAAGGGCCGATGAGCAGAACCTCGAGCTCGGCATCGTCTGCCAAAGCGCGCACAACACCTTCGAGCACCGCCGTGGGAGCGTAGTCTCCTCCGGCTGCGTCCACGCACACGCGGACAGGCCGTGCGTCGGTCATCCGGTCCTCCTTGCGGGATGGTCAGCCAAGGTCATCGGTGCGGAGCAGGGTGCTTAGCATCGAGTCGACATCGACCGAGGCAGAGAGCATCTCGCGTATTCTAGCAGCCTTCGCGGGGTCGTGAAGTCGGATCCTCCCGCGAAGCAACGGCGACCGCACGCGGGCTCAGCAGTGGCGAGAGCGGCACCCTGCGACCCGCTTCCCCCCGAGCGGACCAATCCCGCCACCAGAGCCGGGCGGGCTACTGGGTGTCGATGACTTCCTTACCCTTGTAGTACCCACACTCCGCGCACACCCGGTGCGGAAGCTTCGGCTGGTGGCACTGCGAGCAGACAGAGCTCGGCGGCGCGTCGATGGCGTGAGTCGCCCTGCGGGCGTCACGCACGGCGCGTGATGTCTTCCTCTTGGGTACAGGCATTCGTATCTCCTTGTCCGGTCGCGCGGGCAGCGCGGAGCTTTCACATCTGCGTCGGCCTGCGGCCGCACGGCCGTTCACTATAACACACGGCATTGCCCTGCGACACGGCCGCGCCGGACGTCACTCCCGGTCGGGTGGAAGCAGGTCTTTCAGCGAGGCGAACGGGCTGTCGGGATGGGCCTCTGCGTGCGGTTCGCACGCACATTCGTCGCGGTTCAGGTCGCAGCCGCAGGTGGGGCAGATGCCCCGACATGCTTCGTCGTGAACGGGAGCGAACGGCATCTCGACACGCAGAGCGCTTTCCGCGGCGGGCAGGACGTCGACGCTGCCGCCCTGCAGCGGGTACCACTCCTGGTCCTCATTGCGAGCATCGGGATCGTCGGTGTCCGAGATCACCGCGTCGAGGGTGCCTGAGAGCGGAAGGTCAAACGTTTCGAGGCAGCGCGAGCAATCGAGTCGTACCGTCGTCTCGACGGTGCCGGAGAGCAGGATCACGTCACCGAGGTTGGCGAGCATGGCACGCAGGTGCGGAGGAGTGGAGAAAGACACCTCCGAATCACCGACGCTCATCGAGCACAACGGGACGTCTGCGTCGATGTCGAGCGTCGCACCTGACTCCCCGAGTATCGGAGAGACGTCAACGATGAACGTATCGCCCATGATTACTGGCGCTGACCCCCGGGACCGCCGACCTTGCCCTGGAGGCGGTCGCGACCACGCTGGACAGCGGTCAGCAGCTTGCCAAGGTTCACCTCGAGATTGGCGAGCATCTCGTCTGCGTAGTCCTCGGCACCGAGACGGATCTCGCGCTCCTTGGTGCGGGCATCGTCCATGATGGCCGCTGCCTGCTGCTCGGCGAGCTTGACGATCTCCTGCTCGCTTGCGATCGCCTGGGCGCGGTCCCGCGCTTCCTCGAGGATGCGATTCGCCTCTTTCTCGGCTTCCTCGAGCATCTCCTGGCGCTCTTTGACGATCCAGCGGGCTTGCTTGAGCTCGTCGGGGAATTGCGCGCGGATCTCATCGATGATCTCGTAGACCTTCTCAGGATCGACCATCTTCGAGCCTGTCAGCGGAACTGCACGTCCGTTGTCGACAAGCTCTTCGATCCTGTCGATCAAGGCCATGATATCCATGAACATCCTCCCTAACGGGACCCTGCCAGACGGGCGACCAGATCGTCGTGAACGTTCTCGGGGACGAGCCCCCTGGTCGGTCCGTTGTGTCGGGCTATCTCTTTCACTGCCGATGAACTCAAGTACATGAACTCGGGGATAGCCATGATGAACATGGTCTCGATCTCTGTCGAGAGCCGGTAGTTCAACTGGGCCATCTGAAACTCGCGCTCGAAGTCCGTGACCGCCCTCAGCCCCTTTATGATGACCGATGCACCAACCTCGGACGCAAACTCAACCAAAAGAGTATCAAAAGGACGTACCGAAACGTTAGCAAGGTGTGATGTTGCCTCCTCGATGAAGGCACACCGCTCCTCCACCGAGAACAAGGGCCCGCCACCCTTGTCCGGGCTGAGCGCGACTGCGACAACGAGTTCATCGAAGAGGGCCGCGGCCCGTTCGATGATGTCCAGATGGCCCGACGTGACGGGGTCGAACGTGCCGGGGCACATGCCTCGCTTCATTCGACTCCCCCTTCCAGACGGCCCATGCTGACGGTCGTGTCACCGTATCGCCGCGAGCCGAGGTCAGTGAGGGCCTCAGGCCACTCCATATCATCCGACGAGCCGTGCTCCCAGACGACGAGGGCGCCCTCTACGAGCGAACCTCCTTCCATCAGGAGCTCGATCAATCGCCTGACCTCGGACTGGTCGATTCTATAGGGTGGGTCGAGAAAGAGCAACGCGAAGGGACCGGTCACCGACACTCCCCGCTTCACCCTGTCGACCACGTCTCCGGGGATGATTGCGGCCCGCGAAGCAAGGTGAAGTCCGTCCAGGTTCGAGCGCAGGGTGGCAAGTGCGGCCCGGTCCCGCTCGACGAACGTGGCGTGCGAGGCACCACGTGAAAGGGCCTCGATTCCGAGGGCTCCACTTCCGGCGTAGAGGTCGAGCACCGGCGCCGGCGGGATATGGCCGAGGAGCGCCTCGATCCTCGAGAAGAGAGCTTCGCGGACACGGTCGGAGGTCGGCCGCGTCTCCTGTCCCGGAGGCGCATTCAGGCGCCTTCCCCCGTGCGTGCCGGCGATCACTCTCACCCGCTGCTCACCCACGTCCACGCTTCGGAGAACCGGCGGCGGGCCTCGGCTCGCAGCGGTACGTGAAGAGGCGCTGCCAGATGTGGGTCCGCGTCGACAAGCTCGTGTGCATCCCGGCGGGCGAGCTCCAGCAGATCGGTGTCGTCGACCAGCGAGGCCACATGCAGCTCGGGCAGCCCATGCTGTGCCTCCCCGAGCATCTGGCCCGCCCCGCGGAGCCGAAGGTCCTCCTCGGCGAGCACGAAACCGTCGGTGGTGCGCACGACCGCCTTCATGCGTGCGCGGCTCTCGGGAGTCTTCGGATCGGCGAAGAGCAACACGGAGCCGGGGTGTTCACCGCGACCGACGCGACCCCTCAGCTGGTGGAGCTGGGCCAGGCCGAAGCGTTCGGCGTCCTCGATGAGCATGACGGTGGCGTTGGGGACGTCCACGCCCACCTCGATGACGGTCGTGGCAACGAGTACGTCGACCGCTCCGTCGCGGAAACGGCGCATGACGTCGAGCCGTTCGGAGGTGGTCATCTTGCCGGTCAGGAGTCCCACCCGGAGCTCGCTGAAGACCTCGTTCTGCAGGCGCAACGCCTCGGCGTTGGCGGAACGGACCTGCAAGGTGTCGGACTCGTCGACGAGTGCGCAGACCACGTACGCCTGGCGGCCCTGCCGGACGGCTGCCGTGACCTCGTCGTAGGCCTTCTGCCGGTCGCCCCGGGCAACGAGACGGGTGGCAATCCGCGGCTCGCCGTCTCCGTGCGGGCGCTCGCGAAGGTAGGAGGTCTCGAGGTCCCCAAAGCGGGTGAGAGCGAGGCTGCGGGGTATCGGAGTCGCGGTCATGACCAGCATGTCTGTGGCGGTCCCCTTCTTGCGAAGCGCAAGACGTTGGGCCACGCCGAACCGGTGCTGCTCGTCGACAACAGCAAGGCTCAGGCGTTCGAAGGTCACGCCCCGCTCCACGAGCGCATGTGTGCCGAAAAGGACGGTGACATCGCCAGTCGACACCCGCTCGAGAAGCTCCCTGCGGGGTTTGGCAGCGAGCGATCCGGTCAGAAGCCCCCACGAGATCCCCGCTTCGTCGAGGAGCGGCCCCACGCGTTCCGCGTACTGCACCGCCAGGACCTCGGTCGGGGCCATCATGGCAGCCTGTGTGCCGGTGTCCGCCACCGCGGCCAGCGCATGCGATGCAACCGCGGTCTTGCCCGTACCCACGTCCCCGAGGAGCATGCGGTTCATCGGGCGTGACGAACCCATGTCCGAGAGTATCTCGTCGATCGCGGTAGTCTGGTCGCCGGTCATCCCGAACGGAAGCGCGTCGCGAAGACGCTCCAGGACCGGCCCGTTCGTGACGTGGGAGACCCCTGGTCGCTCCATGGTGATGGTGTGTCGTCGCGTAGCCAGTCCGACCTGCAGACACAGTAGCTCGTCGTATGCAAGCCTGCGACGCGCCTCCCCCGCTTCGGCAAGAGTGCGCGGGAAGTGGATCGAGCGCAGGGCGGCACGTCGGGACATCAGGCCATGACGCACCCGCAGCGAGACAGGCAGGAAGTCAGGGATGTCCGCGGTGTCGTCGACCGCAGCGGCCACGAGCCGGCGGAGCCAGTTCGTGCTGAGGCCTTCGGTGGCCCGGTGAACCGGCAGCACTCTGCCCAGGTACGAAGGTCCCTCACCGCTACCGAGACGCTCGACGAACGGGTTCTTCATCTGCAGGAAGCCGTAGTCCTGCTCAACCTTGCCGGCGAACGCGAGATGCTCGCCCTCCTGGAATCGGTCGGCCATGAAGGGCTGGTTGAACCAGACGCCCAGAAGGATCCCGGTGGAGTCGGTGATCGCGACCTCGACGATCGTGAGGCGCGGACGCGGTCGTTTCACCGTGATCCGGTGCACCCTGCCGGTCACGGTAAGCTCCTGGCCCGGGAGCACGTGAACGAGCGGTCTGGTCTCGCTGAGATCGAGGTAACGGAAGGGCACATGGCCGACGAGTTCGCCGATGGTGTGGATTCCGAGTCGCCCGAGGGCTTCACCGCGGGTGCGGTCGACGAAGCGGGCTTCCCCTACGGGACGCGCCCACCGCTCGAACCGATCCACCCGGGAGTGCGAGGACACCGGGTACACGTGCTCCCTCTGTCCTTCAGGAGTGTGGCAGGTATGCAATGCCGACGGCGCCCGGACCTGCATACGTTCCGATGACGGCGCCCACCGACTCAACGGTATCGAGCTCGTAGCTCACACCGGCGCTGTCGAGCGCGGCGGTGACCTGACCGGCGAGCTCGGGTGCGGCGCCGTGGAGTATCGAGAGCCGTATCCTCTTTCCGCCTGCATCCTCGGCCACGTGGGCGGCAAGCTCGCCGAGCGCCTTCTTGAATCCTTTGACCTTCTTGAACGGCTCGATGGTTCCCTCGTTGTTGAAGGTGAGGATCGGCTTGATGTTGAGCACCGAGGCAGCGAGCCCCGCGGCCTTGCCTGCCCTGCCGCCTTTGACGAGGTACTCGAGGGTGTCGAGTATGAAGAAGAGCCGGGAAGACTCCGCGGCTTCACGTGCCGCGTCCTCGATCTCGGCCGCGCTCTTGCCGGCGTCACGCGCCTCGAGCGCGAGTTTGATTGCGAGGCCCGTCGCTAGGGAGACGGTCTTGGTGTCGACGATTCGCACGGGTACCGGAGAGTCCACGGCCGCCATGGTCGCGGACTCGAAGGTGCCGGAGAGCGCCGAGGTCAGGTGGATGGAGACTATCTCCTCGCAGCCGGACTCCGCGAGGGCGGCATAGGCAGCGGCGAAGTCGGCAGGGGACGGCTGCGAGGTCTTCGGAAGCGACTGTGATGACGCAAGCCTGGTGTAGAACTGCTCCGGCGTGAGGTCGATCCAGTCGAGAAAGGACTCAGACCCGAAGAGAACCTTGAGCGGAACCATACGGATGTCGTGGTCAGCAAGCCATTGGGGACCGAGGTCACACGTACTGTCACACACAAGGCCGACACGGGTCATAAGTAGCTCCTTCGGTCACTCACTCCACGGACATGATCACGGGGTAGAGGGGCTGGTCCCCGCGGTGGTGCTCGACCTCGAGGTCGGGATGGGCCGACGCGATCGCATCAGCGAGTCGCTGGAGGTTATCGTCGCTGATATCCGCGCCACCGAGCAGCGTGAGGGTCTCACCATCGTCGGCGAGAAGATCGGCCAGCTGCAGCGACACCTGGATGACATCCGTCCCGACGACCTCGATCTCGTGTTCGGAGATTCCGATGATCTGACCCTTGCTGATCGGACCGACCTTGGCCTTTGAGTCCTTGACTGCGGTCGTAACCTCGCCGGTACGCACGTGAGCGGCCGCCGCGGTCATCGCCTCGGCTACCTCGTCCAGAACGTCCGAGGTGTCCGCTGCAAGCAACGCCGCGAACGCCTGGGGAACCGATGTCGTCGGCACCACCGCAACCGGTACCGGAGCTATCGGCACTACCTGCTGTGCGGCCATCTGGATGTTCTTGTTGTTGGGAAGGATGACGACCGACGCCGCATTGACCTGCTCGACCGCCTCGAGCAACTCCGCGGTCGACGGGTTCATCGTCTGTCCACCGTTGACGACAAGGTCGACTCCCAGGCTCGTGAGTATCCCCTTGACGCCCTCCCCTGCTCCGACGGCCACGAAGCCGATCGGTTTGGCTGGCTCGGGAGTGGCGCTCTCCCCGCGCAAAGCCTCGGTGCGCGCCGCGGTCTGGCGTCGCATGTTGTTGATATGGACCTCGGCCACCTCGCCGATGCTGGTCATGTGGGCGAGCACCGCTGCGGGATGGTCGGTGTGGACATGGATCTTCAGCATGTCCTGGTCTCCGACCACGAGTTCGGACGCTCCCTGGGAGGAGACGAACTCCTGTATCGCGGCTTGGTCGAGCTGATCGCCGAGGAGAAGGAACTCCGTGCAGTACAGGTACTCGTCATCGTCCCAGTCGTCGACCGGCCGGATCGAGATCACCGGGACGCTGGCGGTCTCGATGGTAGCGAGGTCGAACTCGGTGCCACGCCACGCGGCGAGCAGGCCCTCGGCAAGAATCGCGAGCCCGAATCCGCCGGCGTCCACCACGCCATTCTCCTTGAGGACCGGGAGGAGCTCGGGCGTACGCTTGACCGACTGAACGATCGCGTCGATAACGCGATCAAGAGCCGGCTCCAGACCGTCACCTGCGTCGACCGCTGCCCGCGCTGCTTCGGCCGCGTCGCGGAGCACGGTGAGCATCGTGCCCTCGACCGGCTTGCGCACCGCCTGGAACGCAACAGCCGTAGCGCGCTCCAGCGAGGCGGCGAGCAGCTCGGTCCCGTCCTGTTGCTGGGCTGCGACGACCTCGCACAGGCCGCGGATGATCTGGCTGAGGATCACGCCCGAGTTGCCCCGGGCTCCCATGAGTGAGGCGTGTGTAGCTGCTCCGCACACGGTCTCGACGTCGGGCTCGGGTGGCAGCTGGCCGAGCTCGGCAACGACCGAATCCATCGTCAGGGCCATGTTGGTACCCGTGTCCCCGTCAGGCACCGGGAACACGTTGAGGCGGTTGACCTCCTCGGCCCGATCGCGCAGGGCTGTGGCCGACGATGCGACCAGATGTGTGAAGGGGTTCGGTTGCGTCATCGGACCTCTCTCGCCTTGGTCACTTCCTCACCCTGACACCCTGTACGTGAACATCGACATCGTCGACCGCGACGCCGGCTATGGTCTGGAGATCGTAACGAACGCGGTCCGCGAGGTTGTGGGAGACCTGGGTAAGGTTCGCGCCGTGCTCGATCACGACGTATAGATCGATCTTGACGCTGTCCCCCTGGCTGCGTACCGCGACACCCTTCCGCAGCTTCTCCCGAGAGAGGAGCTGGGCGACGCCGTCGCGCAGCGATGGACTCGCCATTCCCACGATGCCGTAGCATTCAAGGGCAGCGAATCCGGCCATCTCGGCAAGGACGTCGTCGTGGATCTCGATGTTTCCACGGACTTCACCGGCCATCTAGTGTTCCTCCCTCTCACGCGGCTCGGGCAACTCATCCAGTTCGGCGATAAGCTCCTGTACCGACACGCCATGCATCTGGGCTACCGCTTGCAGCGTCTCGATGTCGGCGCCGAGGCACGCACCGCACGCAAGGCCGTGACGCTCGAATACCGCCGACGCGCCCGGATGGCTCGTCAGCACGTCCTGGATGAGCATATCTGCATGATAACGGGGCATACACGCACTCCATCGCTGGGATACCGGCCCAGAGGGTACGGCAAGTATATCCGATTGCGAGACCGGCCCACGGCCCGCCTGTCGCCGGTTCGGGCTCCTTGATGACGGCAGGGCGCGTATGGTAGTATCACTGCGCTTTTTGACCGCTCACGCACCGGGCCTTCCGGTGCGACATACGCTACGGGAACGGAGTACGAGATGTCCAAGGTCTGCACTGTCTGCGGGAAGCACCCCGCCGCCGGCCGCAACGTGAGCCACTCGCACCGCGTCACGAACCGGATGTTCCGCCCGAACATCCAGAAGGTGAACGTGGTCGTTGACGGTAGCGTGAAGAAGATCAACGTCTGCACGAAGTGCATGAAGGCGGGCAAGATCACGCGCGCATAGCGCTCCAGGGTCCCGGCGTCGTGCGGAACCACTCAGGCTGAACCTCCGGGGACCCGGTCCGAACGCGAGGCGTGGATGGCGAGGAACGCATCGACGACTTCGGGGTCGAACTGGGTCCCCGAGCCTTTCAGCAGTTCCTTCACGGCCTCGTCGTCTGAGAGGGCCTCACGATAAGGCCGGTCGGAAGTCATCGCCACGAACGCGTCGGCAACGCACAGGATCCGTGATCCCAGCGGTATGCTCTCACCCGAGAGGCCCTCGACGTAGCCGGTCCCGTCGTAGCGCTCATGGTGGTGGTAGACGATGGGAGCAACCTCGCGCAGCGCAGGCGCCTGATCGAGTATCTCCGCTGCGATGACCGGATGCATCGTGATGAGACCGTGCTCCACGGTTGAGAGCGGCCGGTCGGCCGATAGCGCCTCCTCGCAGCTCGAGGGCATCCCGATATCGTGGAGCATCGCTGCGATCTCCAGCGCGCGGGTTTCGTCGGCGGGCACACCCATCTCAGCGGCGAGCAGCGATGTGTAGTGCATGACACGGTCGGTGCCCCCGTGTGCGTAGGGATCCCTCGTCTCTATGGCCAGCGCGAGCGCCCTGAGGGTGTCGAAATACAAGTCACCCGCCGAGGCGACCGCGCGTGCGTTGCGGAGCGCGACCGCTGTCTGGTGAGCAAGCGCTTCGAGGGTCTCGAGTTCGGTAGCCGTAAACCGCGATGGATGGTCGGAGCTTCCCACATTCAGCACGCCGAGCACGCCGTCAGTGTCGGCTATCGGAACCGAGACGGCCGAGCGGGTGCCACGGGACCTCGCGGGAGTCTGCCGTCCGGGCAGGTCCTCGACCACGAGTGGCTGGCCGGAGATCGCGACCCAGCCTGCGATGCCGTTGCCCGGGCGCACCGCGGTGGACTCGACGACGTCGGCCGGCAAGCCAACAGCGGCTACGATGCGGAGATCGACCCCCGACCTGTCGTAGAGCATGACGCTGCCGCTCTGACCGCCGGTGAGATCCAGCGCCTTGGCGAGGCTCGCCCTGACCACAGCGTCCGGGTCGAGAAGTCGCGCAAGCTCGCGAGCCGTATCGATCAAGGTATGCGCCGCGTCTGACTCGTCTCGTGCGATCTCGAGGGCGAGAGATGCGGCGAGCGGGAGGCGGTACACCGCGGAGATTCGATTCAACGACTCGAGGTCGGGACGTTCGCCGAGGAAATCAACGCCCGCAGCACCGGTGATCTCGCCGAGCGCGAACGGGACGACGTAATGCCACGCTGTCGCCGCCGATTCGTCATGGCCCCCAGCCGCGACGGTGAGCGACTCGAGAAGAGCGGTCCCCTTCTCGATCGACGCACACACGGACTCCCTGGCTGTGACAAGCGCCTCGTCGTATTGGCCCGCGAGCGCGACCGGAACCGCGGCGGAGTCTCCCGCACCATCACCTCTCCAGATCGTCACCCGGACCGCATTCCCGGTGGAGGCAGCTGACTTCAGAAGAGCCTTCGCCACACTGGAGGCCTCGATGTCCTCCGGCATGACGACTAGCGGTTCGGGTGAACGGGCCACAGAGTCCGGTGGCCCGGGTACTCCAGCCGGGGCGCTGGCCGGCGGTGTTGAGGGCACACTCGCGGGTCCGGCAGTGTGTCGGGTCTCGGAAGCCGGGGTGACCCCGGGAGCCGGGGGCTTCGGCTCGCGACGGGAACGATCCATCATCACGACCGCTCCAGCGGCGAGAAGACAGGCCAGCGCGGCAAAAGCGAGAGCAGCAGACGCATATGCGAACGCTCCATAAGCAGCCAGCAGCCCGACCCCTGCCAGCACGAAGGCGATCACTATGAGCACGGCACGTCCTGCCTTCCGACGGATTCTTCCTGATTATACCGTGCACGGGCAGGAACCTACCGGCGATCCACCATCGTTGCCGGTCCGATGCCGCTTACGGTGTGTGAGAGCACCAATAGACGGCCGCGCTCAGCAACCACGAACGCGTCTTCGGTAAGAACGACGTTGCTGACGCCAAGGCTGGAGAGAGGAGGCAGTTCAGCGTGGTCCAACGGGTAGCGGACGCCGCTGCACGAAACGGACACACCTGATTGGCCCGAGAAGAGAGAGAACGTCGCGCCGGGACCACTCAGCGCCACCGCTCTGCGTGCACGGGCATCCAGGACACGACCTGCCATCCCCGGGTCCAGCAGATCTATGGTGAGCGCCGTATCGGCGAGCACGCTTCCGAAAGCTGAGATAGTGTGGTCGAGGCGTCCCGACCACGCCGCCGTGACGACCACGGTCTCGCTGCCGAGCTCCCGGGCCGCCGTGAGCGCCAGGTCCAGGTCGGTGATGTCCTTTTCGACTGGCGCCGAACGCAGTATCGCCCCGGCGTCTTGCGCGTATGCGTGGGCCGCCGCGCTGATCGAGTCGAAGTCGCCGACGAGCACCTCAGGGGGGCGTGCGGACACGTGACAGAGGTCGGCTCCCGCATCTACAGCGATAACCCGTCCTGCCCACGACGATATCAGCCTCTGGTAGTAGCGGCGGTGACCGGGGAGTGGGGCAGCACACACTACAAGCTCAGGACTCACCTCATGCCCCCTCGTGTGACGGTGGAAGGATCCGGGCCAGTGCAGGAACGACCACGATGGCCGCCACGAAACAGCCTGCGGCGGAGACGGGGACGTAGAGGTTGTAGAGCGCGGAGTACAGCCACACCGGCTGACCTGCCGGAGCGAACTCGGAGAAGTAGATCACACCGGAGAGGACATGTGCCAGGTAGCGGCCGAGCGCTCCAAGCGTGATACCGGTCGCGACAAGAGAGATGAACCGTCTGTCGGGCTGCTGCCCGCTCGACGCCATGAGTCTGACGGAGACGACGCCTGCGAGCCCCACGAGCAAGTACGCGAGCGGATAGTCGAGAATGAGCTGCGCCCAGTGGACTACATAGGGGTTGACCATCAGATCGACGAGTCCGTAGAGCGCTCCAGCGACGAGGCCCGGCACCAGACCGCGTCTGAACGCCAGGACGAACAGGGGCAGCATCCCAAGGGACACGCTCCCACCCTGTGGCATCCTCCATATGGTGAGCATACTCAGGACGGTAGCGAGCGCGATGGTAAGCGCGATCTCGAGCAGCAGTCTGGTGCGTCGTTCCCTCATGACGGTCCTCCACTCAGTTTGGACGGTCACCGTATGGGATTGACTTCGCGGCACCAGCTGCACGCGCATTCAGACCCGTGATGCGGGCCCCGCATTACCGGGGCCGTCCTCTCG
>Ga0114946_10000214_pt1 | contig 36338 bp, 31 predicted proteins | sample WalLakDeSediment_FD_88676 | JGI IMG/M metagenome (GOLD analysis project Ga0114946, IMG submission 88676) | Lake sediment microbial communities from Walker lake, Nevada to study Microbial Dark Matter (Phase II) - Walker Lake 11/02/13 Deep Sediment | ecosystem: Environmental > Aquatic >... | reverse complement strand
CAGGAACCATCAAGCCCTCTGGTGGCGCCGTAGGAACCGGGTCAAGCCTCAAGGTGGTGCCGGAGGCGCCACCCCCAGCCGCAAGGTGGCGCCACAGGAACCATCAAGCCCTCTGGTGGCGCCGTAGGAACCGGGCTAAGCCTTAAGGTGGTGCCGGAGGCGCCACCTACAGCCTCGAGGTGGCTCCCCAGGAACCATCAAGCCCTCTGGTGGTGCCGTAGGAACCGGGTTAAGCTTCAAGGTGGTGCCGGAGGCGCCACCCCCAGCCTCGAGGTGGCGCCACAGGAACCATCAAGCCCTCTGGTGGCGCCGTAGGAACCGGGTCAAGCCTCAAAGTGGTGCCGGAGGCGCCACCAACCGCCTCGAGGTGGCTCCCCAGGAACCATCAAGCCCTCTGGTGGCGCCGTAGGAACCGGGGCAGGCCCACAACCAGAGCCGCGCGGCGGCAACGCCAGCAGCGGCGTCCTGCCGCCACCGAACTCATCCACGTTGCGCCGATCCGCACCATGCTGATCCGCACCATGTTGTGGATGGCCCGCAGCTGCCACGACCTTTGCCCAACACCCGAAGGCCTGGATCTGATACCGCAGACTGCTCAATACCGCGCAACAACCGCTGCACAGTCGATTTGGCCTCAATACGGGCAGGTCAGCGCCTAGGCATGCTTGCGCGCGCCCGCGCAATCCCCGCCTACATCAACCTCGCCAGTTGATCTGCGCCAGCCCCTCCTGGATCTTGGCCATCATGAGGCCCATCTCGCTCGACAGGGCCAGCATCTGAAACCCCTGGGCCAAGCGGCGGTTGACCGCCTCGGAGCTGTATACATGCATTCCCGGAGCCACACCGTGAGTCTTTGCGGTCATCAGCACGTGCGCCACGGCATCGACGAAGTCCGGGTGAGTGGACTCCCCAGCCGGGGAATGGCCCATCGAGGCCAGCAGATCGTTGGGCCCGATGTAGCAGGCATCCACGCCGGGAACGCTCAGTATCGCGTCGGCGTTGGCCACCGCATCCATGTGCTCGATCTGGACCACCACCATTGTCTGCTCGTTCGCACGCTCGGTATAATCGGCCTCGCGATCCGCACCCAGGCTTATCCTGTGGCGGCCGCCTCCGACACTGCGGATACCCAGCGGTGGATACTTGGCGGCAGCCACTGCCTGTTCTGCCTCGTGGCGCGAGTTGACCATTGGCACGACGACGCCCCAGGCTCCCGCGTCCAAGGCGCGCTTGATGTTCTCGCCGGTATTCCACGGAAGGCGCACCATGGGCACAGTGCCCGTCCCCGCGATCGCCATGAACATCCCCGCCAAGGTTTCGATGCTCATCGGATTGTGCTCGGCATCGCACACCAACCAGTCGAATCCGGCATGAGCTACTTGCTCTGCGAGGTATGGACTAGGCACGCACAACCACGTGCCGATACTTGCTTGGCCCGACTGCAGGCGAGCCTTGACCTTGTTGACCAGCATCAGGAGCAGCCTCCCGTCCTACCGTTCTTGCCTCCGCATCCAGCGCCGCCGTGCGCCTATGCACCTAAAGGTCCAGATCTTCAGGCCCTTTACCAGTGCCGACATCCCACGGCACCAGGATCCGGTCGTCCACCCGGCGAGCCAGGGAGTAACAGACCGGGGTGAAGTGTCGGAGCCAGAAACGCCCGCCGGGGAGGTTGGTGACCTCGAAATCCAGCGCCAGCCGGGTGAAGCCACGCCGGCGCGCCCAGCTCACCATCTGTTGCAGCAGGGCGGCGGCCGTGCCGCGCCGGCGCGCCGCGGGAAGCACGTAAGCTCCGTCGCAGGCCAGAGTCTTGGGGTCGCGCACAATCGTGCAGGCGTCGGTCGCGTCGGCCCGCTGCTGCATGAAGCCCAGCACCTGACCGTCGACATCCGCTGCCAGCCAAATCAGACGTTTCGGGTTGGCCAGGGCTTCGACGAGCTCGGCTGCCCCCCCAAATGGCGCCTTGGGCACGAACATCGGCGAACGCCGGTAATAGGCCTGATGCGCGATGTACAGCGGCAGCAGGGCCGGAACGTCATCCTGCAGTGCCGGTCGGATCGTCAAGCTCTCATCACAGATCGCCGTCAGGGGCGTCTTGAGGTCACGAACCGCATCGACCACCGCCAGGCCAAAGCCGCTCCAGAACCAGGCCCTTCGGGTCGCCTCGTCGCCGGCCAGAATCGTGACCGCGTGGTTAAGGTGCGATCTTGCGACCCAGGTCGCCGCCGCGGCCGCATAGAGTTGACGGTAGACATCCTCGCGCCCCGGAGCGTCAGCTGCCACCCCGTGCGCCCACTCCGGTACATACACCCCGCGCTGTTGTCCCAGGAACTGCGGCAGCATCCTGCCGCCCAGATACCCGACGAGACGACCTTCAGGGCCAAACGCCCCCAAGGCGGGCCCAGCGGCAAGTAGGTCAGCCAACAAGGGCGCGACCTCGGCAGGGTCCCGGTACCTGCCCGCCAAAGCGGGCACCTCTTGGCACAACAGTTCGTAGCGCCCGCAAAAAAGAGCCGCCGCCGCACCGACATGCTTTTCGGTCAGAGGTGCGGTATGCCATCCGATCACACGAACACCTCCAGTAGCTTGCCGGCATTTCGTTGTGCCGGTCGATCACGTTGCCTTTCACATTCGCCACTGGCGCTCCAGTATCCCCCGACGGCCGCGCGGCCCCTAGCCGAACGCGGGTGGCTGCCGCCAAGAACCATCGAGGCAGGGGAAGCCTCCCAGCGAACGCGAAACTAACCCCCGGCGTGGCTGCCGGACCACGGCGGCCCTACACGATGCCTCGAAGGCCGACTGCGCCCGGCATGGAGCGGGGAAAGGAGCTGGCAGATGTCTGAGGGCCGAGAGGGCCGCGACGGCTTCCTGACCGGCGCCTTTCTGCTGGCGGCTTCGTCCGCGTTTTCCCGGATTCTCGGCGCTATGGTCCGAATTCCCCTGGCCCGTGTGATGGGCGATGAGGGCATCGGGCTTTATCAGATGGCTTACCCGATCTACTCGGTGATGCTGGCCATGTCGACCACCGGTATCAACATCGCGGTTTCCAAGCTAGTGGCTGAGCGCGTCGCCCAAGATCGCTGGCGTGCAGTAGCGCGTATCTTTCGCGTGGCCCTGCAGATGCTGCTGTTGCTGGGCGCTGGTGGCGCGGTGGTCTTGGCCCTTCTGGCCCGGCCCATCGCCGACCACCTGGTCAAGGACCCGCGGGCCTACCTGGCCATCGTTGCCGTGTCGCCGGCCTTGTTCTTGGTGGCCGTGATGGCATCCTTGCGCGGCCTGTTCCAGGGGCTCCAGGACATGCGGCCGACCGCCTGGTCGCAGGTCGTGGAGCAGATTGTCCGCGTCACCACCATGTTCACCCTCGGCCTTTGGCTGATGCAGCGCAGCATCGAGCATGCCGCCGCCGGCGCCGTATTCGGTGCGGTGACCGGAGCGGTAGCGGGCCTCGTCTTCCTCGGCCAGCGGTACTTCGCCGCCCGGGACGAGCTCGGCCGCCGGGCGGAGGCGTCCGTGGCCGACCATGTGGAGCCGACCGGCCGGATCATCCGGCAGATCCTCAACGTGGCCGTACCCATCTCGCTGGCCAGTATCATCATGCCGATGATGCAGTTCATCGACATGGCCATCGTCCCGGCGCGCCTGCAGGCCCAGGGTTTGCCGTATCAGATAGCCACCGGCCTCTATGGCCAGCTGTCGGGGATGGCCTATCCGTTGATCTATGTGCCGACGATCTTCACCGCAGCGCTGACGATGAGCTTGGTGCCGGCTGTATCGGAGGCCAAAGTCAAGAACCCCGAGTGGGTGTTACGCCGCACCCAGCTGGCGGTGCGCCTCAATTTGATCGTGGCCATCCCCTCGGCCGTGGGACTCGCCGTGTTGGCGACCCCCATTTCCGATGTGCTCTACCGGGAGCCGATGGCGGGCATCCCGCTGCTTTGGCTGGCCCCGGGGGTCATTTTTGTGTCGACGCAGATGATCTCGGGCGCCGTGCTCCAGGGGCTGGGCCGGGCTGACATCCCGGTCAAGAATTTGATGATCGGTGCGATCTTCAAGCTCATTCTGACCTACCTTCTGGCCGGCACCGCTCTGGGTATTCGCGGAGCCGCCCTGGCCACCGTGATCGGGTTCGCCGTTAACGCCTATCTCAACACCCAGGCCGCCGCGAACCTGCAGGGCAGGTCGCTTGACACCCTGCGGCTTTCGTTGCTGCCTTCTTTGGCCGCGGTCGCGATGGGCATCTGCGCTTGGCTCATGCACGCCGTGCTGGGGGCGAGAGTCGGCCAAGGCCGGGCCACACTGCTGGCTATCATCGCCGCTGCGGTGATCTACAGCGTGCTACTGCTGCTCTCCGGTGGCGTCAAGGTCGCCGAGATTGAGATGATGCCCTACATAGGGCGACCGGCGGCACGGCTCCTCCGCCGTCTGAACATCGTCAGGAGGTAACCAGAGTGACCCTGTGCCAGTCGTGTCAAGGCGAGATCTTGCTGTACGGTCCGGCTCCTCCGCCGGACCAGCTGAGGCTGTCCCTGCCCGCGGGCTGGCTTAAAGCTGAAACCTTGCTCATCGCACCGCCGGCCTACGACCCCGGCACGGCCTCCGGTCTGAATCGCCTCGCGGCTCGGCTGCAGCCTTGGCCGGTGTGCTGGCTTGAGGGCACCGCGACGGCCGACCCGCGCGCGCTGGCGGCGGCCGCGGTGGACTCCGGGCAAAGCGGACGGCGCGTCCTGGCGCTTACGGCGGCTCCGCCGTGGCTCGACCCGGTGGGCGGCGCGATCATCCGGGCGCGGCGTGACCGGGGCGGTTTCAGCCTCCAGGTGCTAGAGGTTCCCGGAACAGCTCGCGGAGCGCCCTACCATCTGGCCGACACGCCGCTCGACCGCCTGGAGGCCGTGATGGGCCGGTTGCTGGGTCCCGGTGGTTGCCCGTGGGACCGCGAGCAGACGCACGACAGCTTGCGCCCGTACATGGTCGAGGAGGCGGCCGAGGTGATTGAGGCGATAGAGCAGGGGCGCTCAGACAAGCTCCTGGACGAGCTCGGCGACCTCCTGCTGCAGATCGTCTTTCACGCGGCGCTTGCCGGCGAGCGGGGCGACTTCGGGCTGGCTGAGGTGTGCGCGGCCATCGAGAGCAAGATGATCCACCGGCATCCGCATGTTTTCGACGACTGGCAGGTCGCCGACGCTGCCGAGGTCCTCCACAATTGGGATATTCTCAAGGCCGAGGAGAACGCCGCCGCCGGTGAACTCGGTGAGAGTGGAGCTTGGCGGCCGTTACGCAAGGCGGCGGTGCGAGTCGCGCTCGCGGCCCTGAAGTTGGCCTTCGCCGGTGCCAAGGGCGATGAGCGGGCGTGCGCCGGCGCCCAGGCCGAGCTGCACCTGGAGACCGATCGCTTGGTCCAGCTGGCAGGTGTGCGCCCGACGGAGAGGGGAGGGGACGTAGTAGATGGGAGATAGCATGGTGTTGGCGATGTGTGGCCTGGACTGCGGAGCCTGCGACTGGCGCGAATCGACGGGCTGCCCCGGCTGCCATGAGGCCCGGGGGCAGATGTTCTGGGGCGAATGTGCCTTGGCCACCTGCTGTTTGGGAAGGGGGCTGCCGCACTGCGGTCTGTGCGCTGAGTTCCCGTGCAGCCAGCTTGAGGCGTTTGCCTTCGACAAGGAGCACGGCGACCCTCAAGGCAGCCGGATCATCAACCTGCGCCGGCTGGTGGATTCGGCCGGAGAGTCCGGCAACCCGGGTTGAGAAGGCGGTCACACTGATGCGGCTCGACAAGTTCCTCAAAGTTAGTAGGCTGGTCAAGCGCCGGGTGCTGGCCAAGGAGTTGTGCGATGGCGGCCGGGCCGCTGTCAACGGGCGGCCCGCCAAAGCCGGGCATGAGATCGCTCCGGGTGATATCATCGAGCTCCAGTTTGGCCAGCGAGCCGTCCGGGTCGAGGTCGTCGAGTTGCGCGACCACGCTCCCGCGGCAGAAGCTGCCCAGATGTACAGGACTCTCGAAATGGGACCGCGCCCTTAGTTGGCCAGTCGAGAGCACGAGCGGCGAGAGTCCACGCGGCAGCGCTATCGAGTCCGCGTCAGCAGCCGGGCCAAGCAGGTGCGCTTGACGCTGTCGTCGCGTGACGGCTTGGTGGTCGTGGTGCCGTCCGGCTTTGACCAGAGCCGGATACCCGGGCTGCTGGCCCAGGAGGCCAGCCAGCGCTGGCTGGTGCGAGCGACCGCCCGGCTGGCGGCGCGGGAGGCGGCCGGCGCAGCGGCAGGCAGATTCAGCGATCCGCCCGGCCGGATTGAGCTCAGGGCGCTCGGAGAGACCTGGCAGGTCGAGTACCAGCCAGTCAGGGCTGCCGCCTCCGTGATGCTGGTTTGCGGGCCGGACCTGTCTTTGGCGCTGGTGGGAGCGACCGGAAGCCATGGAGCCTGCGTGGAGCTTTTGCGATCCTGGCTCCGGGCCAAGGCGCGGCACGAGCTCGGCACGCAACTCGGGCGACTGGCGGCTGAGATGGGCCTGACGTACAGCCGCTTGACGATCCGGCAGCAGCGCAGCCGTTGGGGCAGCTGCTCCCGGGCGGGTTCGATCAACCTCAATCTTAAGCTGCTGTTCCTGCCACCTGACCTGGTTCAGTACGTCCTGGTGCACGAGTTGTGTCACCTGCTTGAGCCCAATCACTCACCGCGCTTCTGGCAGCAGGTCGGCCTCTGGCTGCCCGAGTACGCCAGCCGGCGCAGGGCACTCCGGGAGGCGACGCGATGCGTTCCCGTCTGGCTGGACCAACCGGTGCTTTGATGGGCCCAGCTCGAAGAGCCTGACGTGATTGGAGGGGGACACCAATGTCAAGAATTCTCCTTGTCACCACGGGCGGTACGATCGCCGCAGGCGCGGGTGGTGGAGCCGGTTGGGCCCAAGGCGCGGCTCTGATGTCGGGCGTGACCACCCGAGCACAAGAAGTAGATGTCCTCGACCTATTCTCCAGACCGAGCAGTCAAATCGGCCCCGAGCAGATGCTGGAGATCAGCCGCGCTGTCGCCGCCCGCACCGGTGCCGGCGAATACGGCGGCTGCATCGTCACCCACGGCACGGACACCATGGAGGAAACGGGAGTCTGGCTTGACATCTTCCATGAAACCGATATGCCCCTCGTTCTCACCGGCGCCATGCGCAGCTCCCGCGAACCGGCCCCGGACGGCGCAGCCAACCTCGCCGCCGCCGTAGCTACTTGCAGGTCCAGCGCCGCGCGTGGCCGTGGTGTGTTAGTGGTGATGAACGAGCAAATCCACACGGCCCGCCTAGTCACCAAGACGCACAGCAAGGATGCCGCGGCCTTCAAGTCGCCCGACATGGGTCCGGTTGGTACGGCATACCAAGGGCGCGCCCGCTTCGTGGTCCCGGCACCTGCGCAGCGCTTGGTCCTATCCCGGCCGGAGAGCATCGCCGTCGCGGTCGCCCTTGTCCGCGCGGTGGCCGGTGACGATGGCAAGCTGGTCGACGCCGCCGTCGCGGCCGGCTGCGCGGGCGTGGTCATCGAGGGGATGGGAGTGGGCAACCTGCCGCGGGAGATGGTCAAGGCCGTACGAAGGGCGTGCGACCGTGGGGTAACGGTCGCCTTGACGTCCCGGTGCGGAGCGGGGCCGGTTGCCGGGTCAGCCCTACTGCCCGAGGTCGACGTGTTGCTGGCCGGAGCCGGCCTAAATGGGCCTAAGGCGCGGATTGCTCTTCTGGCCGGTCTGGCCGCAGGGGCGTGTCGCCAAACCCAGGCCGCACTGCTCGCCTGAGCCACCCGGCGCGAAGTCACCAACATGTTTTCCAGACTTGCGGCAGGAGCTCAGCGCATCATGCCGAACGCACCCCACATATGTAGTCGCTTTGTACTCATTTTGTACCTATTGGAGTGGTCGGGCTGCACATTGAGATTCGGGGAGCCGAGAAGCTCAGTTTTCGCGAGCGTCAAGTGGTTGCCCTCAAGGAAAGCGGCGGCTCTACCGTAGACATCTCAGCTCAGCTGGGAGTGAGCGAGGCGACGGTGGCGACTCTATACCGCCGGGCGCGCGCCAAAGGATACCAGGTCGTCATCATCCTCGACGCCGGAGTGCTTGGGCTCGACCAGTTGGACGACATCACTGACTTGGAGGAGTAACCAGTGGCCTCGACTTCCCGAAGCAAGCCTCGAAGGCGGCACCGCCGGGTCAAGGTCCGCTGGGGACGGCTGTTGATGGTCGTAGCCGTCCTCTACATCGTGGTGTCGTGCATCGGTGTAGAGGTCCGCATCCTCGCCGCCCGCCGAAACATGGCCGAGATTGAGCGGCAAATACGGATTGAACAGGCAAGAGCGGAGTTGCTGCAGTCCGAGATCGCGTACCGTGACACCGCAGAGTACATTGAGCTCGTCGCGCGCCGCGAGTTGGGCTTGATCAAGACCGGCGAGGTGCCGGTGATGATGGGGGTCAGCCGCTAGTTCGAAGACAGCGCGCCGTCGCCGCGCGAGTTGGGTGTCCTGGCCCTGTCAAGCAGGACGAACATTGACAGGGCGCTTTTTGGTGCCTATAATCAAACCGCCGACATGATGTACAGGGGGACCGCTTCGTTAGATGCCGCTTGAGGTAGGTAGTATTGTTGAGGGTGTTGTGACCGGCATTACCCACTTCGGTGCGTTCGTCACGCTCCCAACCGGGCAGACCGGACTAGTACACATCTCTGAGGTCGCGGATACGTACGTTCGCGACATCAAGGACTTTATCAAGGAGAGCGACCCCATCCGGGTCAAGGTGCTCTCGGTTGATCCCAACGGCAAGATCGGCCTGTCGATTCGGCAGGTGGATCCACGCTCTGGGCCCACCCGTCGCCCTGCCGGTGCCAGCCGCAAGACGTTTGAGGATAAGCTCAACCGCTTTATGAAGGATAGCGAAGAGCGACTGACGACGATCAAGCGGAGCACTGACTCGAAGCGCGGCGGCAGAGGCTCTCGGCGCAACTAGCCTTTGGTTGACGCCCGGTTGGTTGCAGGGCTATAATGCTAGTTGCGTCTTTTCGTTTATCGCGGGGTAGAGCAGTCTGGTAGCTCGTCGGGCTCATAATCCGGAGGTCGCAGGTTCAAATCCTGCCCCCGCAACCAAGACCACAGGGCGGCGTAGCTCAGTTGGCTAGAGCACGCGGTTCATACCCGCGGAGTCGCTGGTTCAAATCCAGCCGCCGCTACCATATAGTGGGCCATTAGCTCAATTGGTAGAGCTTCCGACTCTTAATCGGGAGGTTGTGGGTTCGAGTCCCTCATGGCCCACCAGGGCTTGGCAGACCCCCCGCCTCTCAGCGGGGGGTCTTGTCGTTGCGTTCCCCCGCCTTCAGTATCTGCTGCTCGTCAAAGCACTGCCTTCCCGATTGCCGGTTTGACCAACCAGGAGTGGCCATCAAATGAACGAAGATTCTCCTCGTTGACCGCGGCCTGCGAGCCGGACACTACGGCTTGCTTGGCCAAACAGCCATCTTCGGGAGGGAGCCGCATGTCCTTTCGTGTCGCCGTCGGCGGCATATCCCACGAGACCAACACCTACTGCAAAGAGCAGACCCAGTTAAACGATTTCGTCATCTGGCGCGGCGAGGAAATCATGGCCAACTCGCGCGGTGTCCGGTCATACCTGGGCGGCATGCTCCAAGGCGCCGCTCAGCTCGGCGCCTGCGTGGTGCCCACCTTTTTCGCCCGGGCCACGCCGTCCGGCACCATCGCCGCCCCGGCCTACCAGGCGATGCGCGGTGAGCTCCTCGCCGGCGTCGAGGCCGCTCTGCCACTCGACGCCGTGGCGTTATCCTTGCACGGCGCCGGAGTCGTCGATGGGACCGATGACCTTGAGGCAGACCTTTGCCAGGCAGTGCGCGATCTAGTCGGGCCGGAAGTGAAGATTGTCGTCAGTCTCGACCTCCACGGCAACGTGACTCAGGCCATGGTTGACGCAGCGGATATCTGTTACGGCGTGCACCACTACCCGCACACCGATGGTTACGAGCGCGGCCAGGAAGCCGTGGCGGCAATTCCTTCGCTGCTCAACGGCGAGTGGAAACCGATCAGCCACGTGCAGCATCTGCCGATGTTGGTGCCTGCGGCACCGACCGCCGTCCATCCGGCGAAAACGGTTAATGAGCTGTGCTGGGCGGCGGAGAAACGCCCCGGGGTTCTCGACTGCACCTTCTTCCACGGATTCCCCTACACGGACACACCACAGGTCGGCGCGATGGTGATGGTCACCGCGAACAATGAGCGGGCCCTTGCCAGACAGGTGGCCGCCGACATCGCCGCCTGGATCTGGGAGCATCGGGAGGACTTCCGGCGGGGTACATTGACGCCGGCCGAGGCAATCGCGCAGGCGCTCACAATCGAGGCTGGCCCGGTGGTGATCAACGACACTGCGGACAACCCGGGTGGTGGAGCGCCAGGTGATGGCACGCACGTGCTTAGGGCGCTCTTGGAGGCGGGTTTGGACAGGACCTGTTACGGGTTCATCGCCGACCCCGAATCCGCCGAGCAGGCTCACGCCGCCGGGGTTGGCCGGCAAGTCCGGTTGACGCTCGGCGGCAAATACGACGACTTTCATGGCGCACCCCTCGAGCTCGAAGCGTATGTAAAGTGCCTGACCGACGGCCGGTTCATCCTTTCGACCCCGCAAGGACGGGGATCGCAGGTGGACCTCGGCAAGATGGCGCGCCTGGTGGTGGGTGGCGTGGACATCTTGGTCGGTTCAGTGCGCAACCAGGTGCTCGATCCGGAGGTATTCCTGCTGCACGGAATCGATGTAACCCGTTACCGGATTGTGGCCCTGAAATCCAGCGCCCACTTCCGGGGCGGATTCCAGGATATCGCCAGGGCCATCGTGACTGCTGATTCGCCCGGACTGACGACTCTGGATGTTTCGCACTTTACGAGACGGCGGACGCCAAGGCCGATTTGGCCTCTGGATCCGACCACTTGATCGCCGGGCTAAAGGTGCACAAGCCACAGGTGCCGCGGGTGGCACCGATTCTGAGGGGGGCATCAGGGTGAGCAGAAGGTTCGCAATCGGACAGATCAGCCATGAGACCAACACCTTCAGCCCGATACGTACGGAGTTGCGGCATTTTGGCGAGCGTGGCTTCTTGCAAGGTGAGGAGCTGTTACGGCACTTCGCGCAGACCAAGACTGGGCTTGGTGGGTATATCGATTTCGCCCGGGAGACCGGTGCGGAGCTCATTCCAACGCTTTCGGCTTCAGCCGTGCCTTCCGGCTACGTTGCGGCCGAGGCGCATCAGGCACTCGTAACCAAGCTGCTTGACGGCATCCAAGCTGCCGGCAAGATCGATGGTGTTCTGCTGTGTCTGCACGGAGCGATGGTCGCCGAGGGCATCCCCGACGCCGAGGGTGACATCCTGGGCCGCGTTCGCCGGCTGGTCGGACCTCGTGTACCCGTAGTGGCGACGTTGGACTACCATGCGACTGTCACCGACCGGATGGTCAGCGAGGCCGACGGGCTCTTTGGCTACAACACCTACCCCCACGTGGATGGCTACGAGCGAGCGCTGGAGGCGGCGGCGTTCATCACCAATCTCGCCGACGGCAGGATAAAGCCAGTTCACGAGGTTATCAGGCCGCCGCTCGCGCCGGGCGTGGTGCCCGCGCGAACCGGGTGGGGCCCAATCAAGAAGCTAATGGAGCAGGCGTTTGCTTACGAGGCGCAGGCAGGTGTGATCAACGTCAGCGTGTACGGAGGCTTTGTGTACTCAGATATCCACGACGCTGGACTCGCGTTCCTGGCGACCACTGACGACGATCCCGCGCTGGCCAAGTCAATCGTCGAGGATCTCGCCCGGCGCGCCTGGGAGATGAGGCATGAGTTCGTGACCGAGATGCAGGAGCCGGTTCAGGCCGTGCGCCACGCCATGCAGGCGGCCGCGGGCCCGGTCGTTCTGGCCGATGTGGCAGACAATACTGGTGGCGGAGCCTCCGGTGACGGCACCGAAGTGCTGAGGGCCCTTCTGGACCAAGGCGCCAAAGATGCGGTGGTGATCACCATACCTGACCCCGAAGCCGTCGAGCTTGCCTTCCGGGCCGGAGTGGGCGGCGAGTTCCGGGGTCTCGTAGGCGGCAAGATCGATGATGCTCATGGGCCACCAGTGGAGGTAGTCGGCAAAGTGCGCCTGCTTTCCGATGGGCGCTTCGTCAATTACGGTCCGATGGGAACCGGCACCGTGGCCAACATCGGCCGCACGGCCGTGCTCGTGAGCGACGGCGTGGAGATCATCGTCAACGAGCGCCGGTTCCAGCCGGTGGACCCGGAGGCCGCCCGGGCGGTCGGTATCGACCCGGCCAAGCGCAAGATCGTTGTGCTCAAGTCGGCGGTCCACTACCGGGCGTCTTATGAGCCGATGGCCGCCGAGATTGTGGAGGTCGACGGCCCGGGCCTCGCCAGCCCCAATCTTAGCCGGTTCAGGTTCCAGAACATCCGCCGGCCCATCTTTCCGATTGACCTGGATTGCGACTGGCGACCAGCTTAGCCAGCGCCAGAAGATGAGGCCGGCGCAAGGCGCATGAGGGCCTCACCTTCTTACCTGGGCGTGGCCACGCTACCGCGGATAGATGGCATCGTCGTCGAGGGGCCAGATCGGCCGCGGCGTGTTGCTCCGCGGATAATATGTAACGTCGCGCGTGGTCAGCCCTGGCGTGTCGGCGGTGATGATGGCCTTGGCTAAAGGCTCAAATGCCGCTCGGAAGTGTTGGATTGACTTCAAGCCGATGACCTTGCACTGCATTACGTCGACTCCATGCAACTTGAATGCCTCTGGCCCGAGAGTTTGAGAGCGAACCGAGGAGACAAGAATGTCTACCCCGCGCACTTGGAGACGGGCCATCTTGCCGAGATCCATGAGTGCTCCACGCGACATGGGGGACTCGATGACGAACCGCCCGTCCGTCAAACTCTTAATGTAGGCGTTAAGCTCCAAAGGCCGTCCATGCAGATCGTCATACTTGCCGCCAAGCAAGACGCGCGCCGTGGCCCCGGCACCGGCGCTGTGCACGTGGGCCACAGTTGCCGGATCGTGTATATAGCCAAAGCAGGCTCGCTGGAGATCAGTTTCGAGCATGGCCCGGAGGAGGTGCGTGCCGTCACTCGGTGCGCCGCCGCCGGCGTTGTCCGAGGGCTCGTTGATCACCACCGGCCCGCCCGCGACAGCGAGCGCCTCGGCGATGGCTTGTTCCGGGGTTTTTAGCTCGGGCAGGAAGTCCCGGCGGTGCTCCCAGACCCACAGACCGACCCCGCGTGCAACGGCTCTTGCCAGGTCGCTGTCGTCGTTGGTGGTCACCACTATTTGCGCTCCCGTGTTGGGAATGTCCGATCGGGCGAACCCGTGGAAGAAAGTGCAATCCAAAACCCCTGGCTGCTCCTCAGCCTGCCAACAAAGCTCGTTCACGGCCTTGGCCGGGTAGAGATTGGTCGTGGCGGCAGTAAGGATCGCCGGCAGGCGCTCCACGTGGATGACCGGCCGCCAGTCGCCGCCGAGCAACTTAGGTAGGGCCATGATGGCCTCCTGGCCGCGCTCGTAGCCATCGGTGTGTGGGTAATAGTGAACCCCGAAACACATATCGACGTTATCGGCCATCTCCTGGCTGAGATTGCCGTGCAGGTCGAGGGTCAGCACGATCTTGACATTCGGGCCGACCAGCAATCGTACCGACCGGCAAAGGTGAGCCTCGAGGTCGGGTAATCCTTCGACTACGCCGGCCCCGTGGAGGACTAGCGCCACCGCATCAACCGGCAGGGCAGCTCTGATGCCTTCGAGCAGCTCCTCGTGCATCGAGTCATAGGCCTCACGCTGGACGGTTCCCGATGGAGTCGCTTGGGCATACATGGTTGGGATCAGGGTCGCTCCTAGCGCGGCCGCAGCGTCAATCATGCCCCCGATGTAGAAACGCACCCCGTGCCACGTGTCGAGGATCTCTTGGCCGCGTCCGATCTTGAAGTCGGACAACGGCGTCAGATCCCGGCAGTAGGTATTGGTCTCGTGCGAAATGCCCCCAACAGCTATTCGCAAGGACACCGCCAACCCTCCTCGCCTGAGTCTTGGTGCTCGCAGTCATCGTCGTCGTCGTCGGCGAGTTCCTCGCCCCCGGCCAGACCAAGCGCCTGCCGGATCCTCTCTGCCACCGTAGTGTCGCCCGACTCCAGCAGGCTGTCCAAGAACACAGGGGCGTCGCGCCGGCGGATGCCCGTTGCGGCAGCAACGGCCGCCCTGATAACGAGCGGCGGCGCGGTCGCCGCCGTCAACAGCTCCACAACCCGTGGCCAGGCAGCCTGCAGGCCGCGCGCGCCGGCCGCCCGCAGGGCCCCAGCCTGGAGCGCCGGGTCGTCACTGTCTAGAGCCTCCAGAATGAGGTCCTCAAATCCCGGCAGGTGATGCATGCAATCAAGTGCGGTCAGCTGCCAGCGTGGTTCGTTGCTGTAGTAAGCGGCGAGGATGGCGTGCTGGTGCCAGTCCTCGGGGTGCTGAAGTGATGAGTGCAGGGCGGCTCCTCGCACGAAGTCCGGGAGCTCCTGGTTGAAGTAGACGGTGCTCAAGGCCGCTCGAATGTCGTCCAGCCTCTCCGGCGAGATGGGGGCGTCATCTTCTGCGCCAATGATGTCGGCCATACCCATGTCCAGCTGTTCAAGCACCGGGCCGAGCGCGGTCGCGGCTACAGCTCGGAGCGCGGGCGGCTCCGCCGCGTCGAGCAGCACAGCGAGCAGGAGCGCCACCAACCGGTCGCTGGTGATCATCAACTCGCCGGCCAGCTGCGCGGCAATCAGCCGCCGAGAAAGCGGCGCTTCGCTGCCGGACAGGGCAGCGCTGATGACATCGCGGGCTTGGGCCGGCCACTCCCACGGTGGCGTCTGCAGCAGCCTTTGAAGGCAAGCGACGGGCTCAGGCATTGAGCGGACCCATGTGCGGCAACTCCTCCGTTCTCCGGGCACGCGGCCGGACCACACCAGGGCCGGCCCGTGATTCAGGGAAGGTTTCGCCCAACACGGCAGCCGTCCCTTGCCCAGGGTCGCCGCCATCGCGACCTTGTCCTGCAGGGGCGCGACCGTAATCGGGCGAACTAGGCCTTGATATCCATCCGTGCCGCCAATGTCAGCTGCGCCTTGGCATGGCTGACCGTGGGCGCGGCGAATCCACTCCTGGGAGGTAGACTATGGCCAACGGTTACTGGGGCAAGATTCTGCGCGTCAACCTGACTGAAGGTTCGATAAAGACCGAGGCGATGTCCGACGATTGGTATCGTACGCACTGGGGCGGCCGGGGGATGATCTCCTACTTCCTGCTCAAGGAGGTAGCAGCCGATGTCGAGCCCTTGAGCCCGGAGAACCTGTTCATTGTGGCTCCCGGCGTGATGACTGGCACGCCTTTCGCCGGTGCCGGGCGCAACAGCTTTGGCGCGATTTCGCCGCTGACCGGCGCCTACGGCGAAGGGGAGGCCGGCGGCTTCTTCGGTGCTGAGCTTAAGCGAGCGGGCATCGACGGCATCATCTTCGAGGGCAGGTCAGCCAAGCCGGTGTATCTCTACGTTCGCGACGGTGAGGCCGGGCTGCGCGATGCCGGCGCCATCTGGGGGAAGACGACAGGCGAGGTTGAGGACATCTTGCAGGAGGAGCTCGGCGACAAGCGTATCCGCGTGGCCCAGTGCGGCGTGGCGGGCGAAAACCAGGTCTTGCTGTCGGCCGTGTGCAACGACTTGACGCACTACGCCGGACGAGCGGGCCTTGGTGCCGTAATGGGCTCCAAGAACCTGAAGGCAGTGGTGGCGCGCGGGACCCAACAGGTTCCCGTGGCCCACCCGGACAAGCTGCGGGAGCTGGCCCGCTGGATGGTCGACCACTGGCACGAGAAGTCCCAAGGCCTGCACGACAACGGCACGGCCAACGGGCTGATGGGCCTGCATACTTCGGGCGGCCTGCCGACCCGCAACTTCCAGCAAGGCCACTTTGCGGGAGCCGAGAAGATCTCCGGCCAGACCATGACGGACACCATTCTCGTGGAGCGGGACACCTGCTATGTCTGCCCGATTCGCTGCAAGCGAGTTGTCAAGACCGGGCCGCCGCACAATGTCGACCCGCGCTATGGTGGCCCCGAGTACGAGACATTGGGTTCGTTGGGCTCAACCTGCGGCGTTGACGATCTGGCGGCCATCGCCAAGGGCAACGAGCTGTGCAACGCCTACGGGCTGGATACCATCGGCGTCGGCGTTGCTATCGCCTTCGCCATGGAGTGTTTCGAGCGCGGCATCCTGACCACGGAGCAAACTGACGGTGTGGAGCTGCGCTTTGGCAACGCCGAGGCGATGGTGCAGATGGTCGAGAAGATCGCGCGCCGTGAGGGTTTTGGCAACGTTTTGGCCGACGGCACCAAGCGCGCGGCCGAGCAGATCGGGAACGGTGCCGAGAAGTACGCGATCCACGTCAAGGGGCAAGAGGTGCCGATGCACGAGCCCAGGCTTAAGCATGCGCTGGGCGTCGGCTACGGCATTTCGCCGACAGGGGCCGATCACTGCCACAACGTGCACGACACGGGCTTTGTAGCCACTACCGGCTCCGCCGCAGGCTGGGGCCTGTACACTCCGATGCCCGCCGATTACCTCGGCCCGGAGAAGGTCAAGTTGCTGATGTACCAGGCCAACCAGAAGTCGGCCCTCAATAGCATGGTTATCTGCCAGTTCATACCTTGGGACTTCCAGCAGCTCGACGCCTTGGTGCACGCTGTGACCGGTTGGAACAACACCCAGGTGGAGCTGATCGAGGCCGGGGCGCGCGGGGTCAATCTAGCTCGACTGATCAACCTCAACCGGGGTTTTGACGCCACCGATGATAAGCTCACCGAGCGATTCTTTGAGCCCTTCAAGGACGGCCCGCTGGCCGGGGTTGGAGTGGACCGCGAAGCTTACGAGAAGGCGCGGGTCACCTACTACCGGATGAATGGTTGGACTGACGACGGCGTGCCGACCCCCGAGAAGCTGTATGAACTCGGCATCGGTTGGGCGACTGAATACCTGCCCGTCGGGGCCCGGCGCGAGGTCGGGACGGATTAGCTGGTTATCCCACGACAGTCTTGAAAGGCAATGCCACGGGGGGCGGCGGTCAGCCGCCCCCCGTCGAACGCCTACTGGTCAATGACACCCGCCGGCACATCAGCTGTACCGGGCGGACGGCCGCAATCGCCGCTGCCGCTTCTGGTTAGCCCATCACCAGTAGTTCGCGCGAGAAGCTGTGCAAGGAATCCCCGCCCTTCGGAGTGACCATCACCACGTCTTCGACCCGTACGCCGGCCAGACCAGGGAGTCGGATGCTCGGCTCGACGGTGAAGCACATTCCGCTTTCGAGGGTCGTGTCGTCGCCTGGGAAGAGAAACGGCTCCTCGTGCACATCGATGCCGATGCCATGGCCGAGGCGGTGGGTGAAGCCGTCCCCGAAACCCGCTTCTTCGATAACTCGCCGCGCCACTCCGTTAAGCCCGGCCGCGGTGATCTGGCCCGACCGCATGGCCAGAATAGCCGCAGCCTGGCTGGCCATGATAGCATCATGCAGCCGCACGATATCTGGCCGGGCCTCTCCCCAGAAGACCGTGCGCCCAAAGTCCGAGGCGTAGCCGTCCACCACCGCGCCGAGGTCAAAACTGATCACGCAACCGGGTTGGATCGGGGTATCGCCCACCTTGCGACCGGCAAAGGGCAGGTCGACGACGCTCGGGCCGGTTATGCGGATGCCGGTGTGAAAGGAAGGGCCCGTCGCGCCAAATCTCAGGAACAGCCGGTCGATCTCCTGGGCGATTTCCTGCGCCGTTACACCCAGGTCCAGCTGCGGCAGCACTGCTGCGAACGCCCGCTCGGTGACCGCTGCCGCACGTCGCATCAAGGCGATCTCATGCTCATCCTTAATCATGCGCATCTTGGCCAGCAAGGGGCCGGCGTCGCTGAGCTCGATTCCCGGGGCCGCGGCCTGCAGGCTGAACATTCCCCGCGCCCATTGCCTGGCAATCACCCCGAGCCGTCGCGGGTTGCCGGCTGCGGCTAGGGCCCGTCTGGTGACCGCCACAGGGTCCTCAAGCTGGCTGAGGACTCCGTCGCCGATTACCGTGATGCAGTCCTGCCAGGGGCTGCCGGCCAGCGCGCTCGCGACATGGGCCGCGGCGCCCATCCTCGGCACGAGCAACGCCGGGGCTCGTCCCGGCGCAAGCAGTGCGCCATAGATGGCATCGCCATACTTGTTGTCGTCGGTCGGATTGTGGGGCTCTCGAGTTATACCCAGGAGGTACTGAAGGTCCGAACTCGGGCCCTGGACGAACAGGGCATCCATGCCGGCTGCACCTAGCTGAGCGTTAACATCGTCAACGCGTTGCTGGTGGACGCCATGCGGAATCGGCAAAGGCAACTCCTCCTTTGTGCATGTGTACGGGCGGGTGGCGACCAGGGGTGCGTGAGGAAGCATTGCTTACATCGTTGCTTGCCGCGGCACCCGCCGCCGCGTCCCTAGAACAAGTTGAGCTTCGCCGGGCCGCTCGTCTCTCCCTGTGCAGGCGCCCCCATACCAAGCTGGGCCAGCGGCACCGGCTTGGCGTGCAGAGCCAATGGCCCAAACCGGTGCCGCGACGTCTTGGGGGGGTACGGCCGACCGTGGCTCCCGGCCCGTACGACTTCGTCCTTGGTCAACGGAGCTCTACCAGGTTGCCAGCAATCGACGATGATGCGCGGGTCCCCGTAGTCGACAAGATACGCCGGCACCTGCACACACCCGAGGCGCTGCAAAGCCCGGACCCGGTGGTGTCCGTCCAGAATCACCAGGGTCTGTGAATCCACCACCACCGGCTGTCTGAGCGCCCCGTCATCAATGATCTCAGCAATCAGCGCTTCCAGGGTCGCGGCGTCCACCTGCTCGTGACAGCGCAGCCTCCCCAGCTCTAGCAGGCGGTAGCACACGCAAGGATCATCTCCGAAGGACGTCTGCCGCATCGTAGACACCTCCCCTCAGCCCGAAGTCGCGGGCTGCCTATACCTTGGGCAACTGACTCAGGGCTCGATCGATCTCATCCTGCGGGTGCTCGTAGTCCTCGAGGCTTCCCGCGAAGTACGACTCGTAGGCGCCCAAGTCAAAGTGGCCGTGCCCACTCAGCCCGAACAGAATCACCGGTGACGTGCCGTGCTCCTTGGCTTCCAAAGCCAGGTCTACGGCGACCCGAACCGCATGGGCTGCCTCAGGGGCTGGCAGTATCCCCTCGGCCTGAGCGAACTGGACGGCCGACTCGAACACCGGAATCTGGGACACTGCTCGTGCCTCGACGAAACCGTGCTTGACCAAGCCGCTGACGATCGGCGCCGCGCCGTGATACCGCAGTCCGCCGGCATGGATGCCGGCCGGCACGAAGCCGTGGCCCAACGTGTACATCAGCGCCACCGGCGCGAGGCAGGCCGTATCCCCGTAGTCGTAGCTGTAGATGCCCCTGGTCAGCGTCGGGCAGGCGCTGGGCTCGACGGCGATCACCCTGGGGCCGGCGGCTCCCGGCGTGCCGGCCGTCAGAGCTGGTTTCAGGAAGGGGAACGCCAAGCCGGCGAAGTTGCTGCCACCGCCAACGCAGCCAACGACTACGTCGGGGCGATCGCCAGCCATCTCCATCTGCAGCTGTGTTTCGAGGCCGATTACCGTCTGGTGGAGCAGGACGTGGTTGAGCACGCTGCCGAGCGAGTACTTGGTGTCCTCCCTCGTCGCAGCATCCTCCACTGCCTCGCTGATAGCGATGCCCAGGCTGCCAGGTGATTCCGGGTGGGACTCCCGGATGGCGCGCCCCGACGCTGTGCGCTCACTCGGGCTGGCGCAAACATCGGCGCCAAACACCCGCATCAGGGCTTTGCGGTACGGCTTCTGTTCGTAACTCACCCGCACCATGTACACCGCGCACTCCAGGTCAAAGGTAGCGCAGGCCATAGCCAGGGCCGAGCCCCATTGTCCGGCCCCGGTCTCGGTCGCCAGGCGCCGCACACCTTGCTGCTTATTGTAGTAAGCCTGGGCGATAGCGGTATTGGCTTTATGGCTGCCGACGGGGCTCAGTCCCTCGTACTTGTAGTAGATCCGGGCGCCGGTGCCGAGCGCTTGCTCCAGCCGCCTGGCCCGGTAGAGCGGGGCCGGCCGGTAGCTGCGGTAACCATCCATGACCGGTCCCGGGATATCGACCGTCGGTGCCGTGCTGACCTCCTGCTCGATCAAGGCGTCGGGAAAGAGCGGTGCCAGATCGGCGGGCCCCAATGGCTTGAGTGTGCCCGGGTGCAGTGGAGGCGCCAACTCAAACGGCAGATCGGGGACTATGTTGTACCAAGTGGTCGGAATGTCGCCCTCTCTGAGCAGGTACTTGACGGTGTCGGCTGTCTTGGTCACTGTGCCATCCCCTTTCCTCTGTCCGGCGCCGGTCTGCCGGCAACACCGGAAAACAAAAAACCGTCCCCAGTCTGGGGACGGTTGGAACTGCGCTCCGCGGTGCCACCCCGGTTGGCTTGAGGTGAGCAGGTGCGATGCGACGCCCCGTGAGTCAATCACGGTCTTGCGAGCGCATGCCCTCTGCCAGCGACAAGCCCACTCATTGCGGGTACGGAGGATCCGGACCGCGCACGCACGACCGTCGTGGCGGGCTGATCCCGAATACCCTACTCCCTCTATCGGCGGATCTCCGGCGGTCCCTACTCGTCTACATCTGGCACCAGCGCTGACTGGAGCGCTGCAGAGCTTTCGGGCCCACAGCTCCCGGGTCCATTCAGTCGCGGCTGCTCGTGCCGGGCTCCCACCATCCCCGGCTCGCTATGTCAGCTGGCCTACGCCTACTAGCCCCGCTCATCGCTATCTGCTGTATCAAATTGTCTCGGCTCAGCTCAACACCTGCTCCAGGCGCTACCGGGCCGATGAAAGTGCCTCACTATACCATCCGCTCATGCAGCCTGTCAACCGGACGCGGCCCGGCGCGCCAGGCCACTTCACTGCACCTGCCAACCAAGATCCTCGAGTTGCCGGAACATAGCATACCAGCCGCGCTCGCCGACCAACTGCTGAGGGCTGCCCTCCTGGACAACTCGGCCGCCGGAGAGGACGCAGACGGTCTCCGCGTCAATGATCCCGGAAACCCGGTGACTGATTGTCACAATCGTGCGCTGCTCACTCGCGGCTCGCAAGGCTTCGAACACACGTTGCTCGGTCAGAGTATCCATGCCGCTGGTCGGCTCATCGAGCAGCAGCACCGGCGGGTCACAGACCACGGCGCGCGCAATCGACAGGAGCTGCCTTTGACCATGCGACAGCTCCATCGCTCCAGCCCCAAGCATAGTCTGGTAGCCCTCAGGCAAGTCAAGTAGGTGGTCGTGCAGGCCGATTAGCTCGCAGGCCGCCACGGCCTGCGCCTCAGAGATGGTCTCATCGCGCAGAGTGATGTTCTCGAGAACCGTGCCTTCGAGTACCGCCGGGGTCTGCGGGACCACCCCGATAAGCTTGCGACGCTGCGCCGGGTCGAGGTTATGCGGATTCATGCCGCAGACTTTAATCGAGCCCGACCACGGGCTGAACAGCCCGGCCACGAGGTTCATCAACGTCGTTTTGCCCGCGCCCGTCCGGCCGATTAGCGCCACCTTGCTGCCGCGCCGCACAGACAGCGAAACGCCGCGAATCACCTGAGCGTCGTCGGTGTAAGCGTACGTCACCCCTGTCAATGTCACGGCCTCGCGCTCAGTCTGCCAGCCTGGATACTCGGTGAGCTGGGTGACCGGCCCTCGGTCCTCCGGCGCTTGTGACATCAGCTCCGCCAAGCGAGTCAGCCCCGCGAAGGCCTGTTGGAGTACCTGAACCTCATTGGCCACTGCTTCGACCGGGTCTAGCAACCTACCCAAGAGATCGACCATCGCGGCTAGGCCGCCGATGGATACGGCTAGAGCGTCGGTGACGGATGTTCGAGCTCCAGCCCAGATAACCACGGCAATCACCCCGGCGCGCAGGAACTGCATCACGCAGGGGAAAGCCGCCACATAGAAGGCCGCCCGGTTGGACACCGTGACGTTGTCCGCAAGTGGCTGCTGGAAGTGGTCGTCATACAGCGTCTCGTAGCCAAACGCCTTGATCAGCCGGAGCCCGTTGAACGTCTCCTGAATGAATGAGTTTAGCTGGCTAACTGAGCGGCGGATGCGCATCTCGGCTGCGAACATGTGTCGCCTGAACCAGTCCGTGGCCAGATAGATCAGCGGGATGACCGCCAGGCTGAGCAAGAAGAGCCGCGGGCTGACTATATACATACCGACCAGAACCCCGCCGATGCGAAAGAAGTCGGTAAACGCACTGAGTAGGCCGCTGGAGAAGAGGTTACTAACCGCGTCCACATCAGAGGTTACCCGGCTGATGATGTCGCCAGCCGGGGTGCGACTGTAGTATGCCATCGGCAGCCGCGCCAGGTGACGGGACAGCATGCTCCTGAACTCCAGCAGCAGTTGCTGCCCAATCAAGGTCGTCAAGTAGCTCTGGACAAAGCCAACGATGCTGGCCGCTAGGTATGCCAGCAGGTAGAATGCCGCCAGGCGCCAGATGCCTGCTGCAATCCCCGCCGTTAGGTGGTTGTCCACCAGCTGTCGCAAGAGCAGCGGGGGCACCAAGGACAGGAAGAAGCCGGCAGCCGCTAGGCCGAACACGGCGGGTCCGACCCACCAAGACTTGGGCAGGACGCGGCTAAGCGCCGTGCGTATTAGCTGCCAAGGGGTCATTGGGCCTTGCGGCGCCATTGCTATCACGCTCCATCCAGGTCTGTGCGGTGTATATCTTGTGATAGATGCCTTCTCTGGCCAACAGCTCATCGTGAGAGCCCTGCTCGGCTACTTGGCCACGCTCAAGGACGATAATGTGGTCGGCGTAGGCGAAGGCGTTCAACCGGTGCGAGAAGATAAAGGTGGTTCGCCGCTCCAGCTGGTCACGCAGGCGTTCGATGATCCGGCGCTCCGTACCAATGTCGACTGCCGAGAACGGATCATCCAGAACCAGTAGCGGGTTGCTAGTGTAAAGCGCCCTGGCCAGCGCAATCCTTTGGCGTTGGCCTCCGGACACCCGCACACCACGCTCACCAATCATCGTGTCGAGGCCCTGGGGGAACAGCGCCAGATCCTCGAGCAGACCCGCTAGGTGTAGTGCCCGCTCAAGGCGCTGGGGGTCTGGTGAGCTTTCGCCGAAGGCCACGTTCCCCGCTACGGTTGTCGAGAACAGGAACCCGTCCTGGCCGGAGTAAGCGACCAGCCGGCGGCGGTCCTCGGACGCTAAGCCGCGAAGCTCAACGCCGCCCACCAACAGCTCCCCGCCGTAGGGGTAAAGGCCCGTCAAGGCACTGGCAAGAGCGCTCTTACCCGAGCCGACCCCGCCCGTTACGCCCACCACCCCGCCGCTCGGTACCGAAAAGCTCACGCTCCGCAGGACGTCTACGCTGCCGGCCGGGTAGCGAAACGAGAGATCTCTCACCACAACTGCCGTGCCGGCGGGCCGGGCGGTCCTACCCGCCGTTTCATCTGCAGCTGCAGCGAGCCCGCCATCAGCGTTCGCCGCCGCCGGTTTGCCGGCCAAGCCGAGTTTCTCCCGGATACGGTCCCAAGACGCCCTTGCGGCATGCCAGCGGTTAAAGACGCGCGCCGCCACCCAGGTACGGCGGGACATGGCCAGGAACATCACAACGTACGCCGCAAAGGTCCCCACCGTCCAGTTGCCGGCGATGACCTCTTGACCACCCAGACCCAGCGCGCCGATGACGCCCAGCGAGGCCAGCGCGGCGTAGACCGGCATCATGCCCGTTTGCAGCAGCGCCGTGCGCACCGTCCAGCGCATCTGCTCCTCAGCAAAGGATGTCAATCTTTGGCCCTCGGCAGCTTCGCGACCGAACAAACGCAGCAGAGCAACATGGTTGAGCGTCCGGTGCAGGTGTGAGGTAACCCTGGCTGCTGCTTGTCTGGCCTGGACTGAGTAGCGGTACAGCGGATGGCGAGCCGACTCCGCAATGTACAGGGCAAACGGAATCGGGATGGCGCAGATCAGGGTGATCCGCGGGCTGTACCACATCAGCACTACCAGATATGACAGCATCAGCAACCAGGTATCCCAGGCTTCGTTGATCGTAGTCTCGACGGTTGAAACCACCTGCTCGACATCGCCGATGGTCCGCGATATGAGGTCGCCCACTGACTCGCGCTCGAGTTCAGGCAGGGGACGGGCAAGGGTCCGTTGCATGAGGCCGGCCCGCATGTCGGAGCGGATTCTGAAGCACATATCGCGGATGTACTTACGTTTGATGTACCTGGCGTACTGAAAGAACGCCGTGAGCGCCACCAGCAGCAGGCAGTACAACAGCAGCGTGCGCACGCCAGCTTGAGTGACCTCGGTTGTCAGCGCTGCGGCCGCGTCGATGGCCCGGCCGGTCACGATCGGGCCTGCCACGATGGTCGTGTTGTAGATGATCCCGCCGGCGGCTTCAATCCAGAACAGCCCGCGGTGGCGGCGTATGTAGCTTATCAGGTTGAACGGATCCTTCTTGGGCAGCTCGTAGCGCATGATGGCTCAAGCCCTCCTGCCCGGGCCGGACGGTGCCGCGAACATCTTCTCATGGTCGATGGTCTTGAGGACCGTGACCAGAAGCTCAGCGAGGAGGTCGCCGTCCGCTTTGGAGAGCGTGCCGAAGAAGTTGCTGACAAAGGCCTGGTCCTCGAGGAGATGGAGCTCGATGAGCCTCCGACCGGCCTGCGTCAGCGAAACCTCGACAACCCGCCGGTCGTCGTCGTCGCGGACCCTGTCAATGTACCCCTTGGCCTGTAGGCGATCCAAGATGGCGATGGCCGTGGCCGGCGCGAAGCCGCTGCGCCGGGCAAGGGCCAGGGTAGGCACGTTCTCGCTCATGCCGATCCGCTCAAGCAGCTGCATGTCCTGCGGCAGCAGCCCGGAGCTCGACTGCTGGTAGCTGGCCTTGTGAGTTAGGAGATCGATGAGGCCATGGATGATGGCGAGGCGGTCCATCGGGCGATTCACCTCCAGAATGATTCATGCAATGAACCAATAGTATGCGGAACCGCCCGCGAAGGTCAAGCACATTTGGGCTCAGGTATCGTGCAGGCGGCCAGTGCGGCGCATCGCCAGCGGGGACAGCAGGAGTGTGAGCAGCACCGTCTCCGGGCCAGACAAAGCATACGCCAACGTCGGGCCCGGGGGGCAGGTGTTTCGTCAAATCAGGTTCTCCTGTCCGCTACCCACCTCCTTGGTGCGCGACCTCGGCAGCCCAATCCACCTTGGCCCGAGCCAGTAGTTCTGGCCTAAGCACGAGCTCGGCCGCCATCAAGGCCATGACCTTGGCGGCCATGACTGTCTGCGCGATGCCGTGGGCCGTTACCGTAGCCTCAGCCATCTCGCGCGAGTGCCCGCGCGCGTCGCTGATCTTGTATCCGAACTGAAGGGTAGGGCAGGCCCAGGTCACGGCACCGACATCCGTGGTCCCGCCGCCGCCGCCCTCCGGTGCGGTCGGCACCTCCTCACCGAGCAGCCCGAAGCACCTAAGTGCCAACTCCTGCAGCACCGGGTGTTGCAGACACTCCTTGAAGAGCAGCTCATGGTGGCGCCACTCGACCGTCGCCATGTTGGCTGCGGCCGCCCCTTTGGCGCACTCGATGATGCGCGGAATCAGCGTTTCCTCAACGAAACGCCACTCGCGGCAACGTACGGTGAACCGCATCTGGGTGCGTTCGGGGATTACGTTCTGCACGTCGCCGCCATGGGTTATGATTCCAGCCAGTCGGACATCGTCGCGCAACTGGTTGCGCAGATTCCGGATCATCACGTACGCCTGTACGCAGGCATCCAGGGCGTTGACTCCACCCTGCGGGTTGCCCCCGGCGTGGGCGGAGCGGCCGTGGAACGTGAACTCGATGGGGTGCGAGGCCCACGAAGTGCCGCCGACGCCTGTCATCTGGCCTGGATGCGCCAGCAGAGCAACGTCGAGCTTGCCAAACAGCCCCGCGTCCACCATGGCGATCTTGCCGCCATAGGACTCCTCCGCCGGGGTCCCGGCTACAACCCAAGATACTCGATGCTCCTCAGGCGGCAGCACCTGCCGGCAGGCGATCGCCGCCGCCAGAGCCGCGGCCGCAATCAGATTATGGCCACAGCCGTGCCCGACGCCCGGCAGGGCGTCATACTCAGCCATGAAGCTCATCGCGGGCCGAGCGGTCCCCACACGCGCCACAAACGCGGTCCTTAGGCCCGCGCTGCCGCGCTCCACCTCCCAGCCCCGCTCCTCAAGCAGGTCAGCCAGCTTGCCAGCCGCATAGACCTCCTCCAGGCCAAGCTCCGGCCGTTCGTACAGGCTGACCGCGATGTCCTGGATGAGTGGGTAAAGAGCGTCGACCGCCCCGCATATCTGGTGCTGTGCCTCCTGCAGGTTGCTGTGATCCATGAGGCTCCTCCTCGCGCGGCGGCTGTGGGCCCGCCCGTCTCAGACTTGCGCTTTCGTCGGTCAGCTGAGGGATTCCCGCTTTCTGCCGTTGGAACCGACGCCACCCCGCCAGCGTGTGCTGCCCAATCTCCGTCGACATACTCCTCCGGCAGGACTCCGGCGCCGGCATCGCCAACTGTCAGCGTGAATGACAAAGTGCTCCAGCTCAGAGCGAAAGGGCGTGTCTTATGAACAGCAAGCCGCGACTCCAGCTGCAGGGATCCCTGGCGATGTTCGAGGAGGCCAAGCGCGTCTCGCCCGGTGGCGTGCTGGGCATCCGCCGGCCGTACAACTTCGTCGAAGGCGAGTATCCAATCTTCATAACCCACGGTCACGGCGGTCGCATCGTCGATGTCGACGGCAACGAGTACATCGACATGCTGTGCGGCTACGGCCCCATCATCCTGGGCTACGTCGAGCCGGAGATCAATGCCGCGGTCGTCGAGCAGATGGCCAAGGGCTTCTGCTTTTCGCTGGTCCAGCCAGTCCAAAATGAGCTCAACAACCGCCTGATCAACCTGATCCCCTCAGCTGAGATGGTGCTTCTCACCAAGACCGGCTCCGATGCCACCTCCGTGGCCATCCGGGTTGCGCGCGGCTACACGGGCCGGTCCAAGATCCTACGCTGTGGCTACCACGGCTGGCATGACTGGTGCGTCGAGGTGCCTGCCGGCGTTCCTGAGGAGGTCCACCGGCTGACTATCGAGTTCCACTACGGCAAGCTCGATGAGCTTGAGCGCCTGCTCCAGGAGCACCGGGGTGAGGTGGCCGCAATCATGCTCACACCCATCGGGCACCCGCTGAACGCTCCGGTCGAGGCACCGCCGCCCGGTTACTTAGAGGGCGTGCGGGCGCTGGCCGACAAGTACGACGTCGTGCTGATATTCGACGAGATCCGCACCGGCTTCCGGGTCGCCATCGGCGGGGCCCAGGAGCGCTACGGGGTTGTTCCCGACATGTCCTGCTTCGGAAAGGCCATGGCCAACGGCTATGCCATCAGCGCCTGTGTCGGCAAGGCCGAAATCATGAAGGTCGTCGAGAAGAAGGTCTTCATCAGCTCGACCTTCTTTCCCAACAGCCTAGAGATGGTGGCGGCCATGAAGTGCATCGACATCCTGGAGCGCGAAAACGTTGTCGACAGCCTTTGGTCGCGCGGCACCGAGTTCCTCGGCCGCCTGCACCAGATGGTTGACGAGTCCGGCGTGCCGGCGACGGTGTCGGGAGTCCCTCCGATGCCCTTCATCACCTTCGACCGGGTTGATAACCTGTACAAGGAGCGGCGGACCGCCTTTTACACTGAGACCATCCGGCGCGGCCTGTTCATCCAACCCTTCCACCACTGGTACATTGCCCACCGGCACACCAACGAGGATCTTGAGCAGGCATTGACGGCGATTGGCGAGAGCCTTGAGTTCGTCAAGCACCACTATCCACGATCCTAACCGGACCCGTAGATGTCAGGAAGTCCGACTACCGCGTGACCACAGGCCCCGCGACTCCGGCGGGGCCTGCGCGCAGGCCTGTCCAGCCAGAAAGGAGCGTCGAAATGCGTTACACAGTAGTTGGGGCCGGGGCGATTGGCGGAACCATCGGTGCCTACATGCAACGTGCGGGCGAGTCCGTTCAATTTGTGGATGCCGCCGCCGACCATGTCGGGAGGATGCAGGCGGCCGGCTTGACGATTCGCGGTTTCGACCAAACGTTCACGGTCCAGCCCGTACGGGCGATGCTGCCGGGTGAACTGGACGGACCGCTTGAAGTCGTCCTGCTGGCAGTTAAGGCCCAGGATACCCGGGTAGCCATCGAGTCGCTGCTGCCCTGGTTGACCGATGCAAGCTGTGTCGTGTCCCTGCAAAACGGGCTCTGCGAGCGCACCATCAGTGAGCTGGTCGGCTCCGACCGTACCATCGGCTGTTTCGTCAACTTCTCTGCCGACTACCTGGAACCTGGGCTGATCCACTACGGCGGGCCGGGAGCGTTCTATCTAGGTGAGCTCGACGGTCGCCAGTCGGACCGGGTTCAACGCATCGCCGCCGCCATCGGCAAGTGGGGACCGGTGCGGATTACCGATAACATCTGGGGCTATCTCTGGGGCAAGCTTGGCTACGCCAACATGCTCTTTGCGACCGCGATTGTCGACGCGGACATGGCGGATGTCATCGAACGGTACCCCGAACTCATGGTCGAGCTGGCCGCCGAGGTCTACGAAGTCGCAGCGCTGGAGGGCGTCAAGCCGGAACCGTTCGACGCCGTCGAGCCTTCACTCTACTACCCGCGCGCGGCCCGAGATTCCGATGCAACCAGCCGCGCTATCGCACATCTCGTCAAGCTGCGCCGGGCCGATCAGAAGACCAGGAGCGGTATCTGGCGAGATCTTGCCGTTCGTCGTCGCCGGACCGAGGTCGACCAGCAGATCGGCTTGGTGGCGGAGATCGGCGTGCGGCACGGTTTGCCCATGCCCCTCACCAGCAAACTGGTTCAGACAATCCACCACTTGGAGCGGGGGTGCCGCGAGCGGGACTGGGCGAATGTCGAGGAACTGGAGCGGCTTAGGCAGGAGATTTGGGTGTAGAGCGCGCGGTCCGCAGGTGCCGGCCTGCGGCCGTCCAATCGTTGACCGAGGAGGTGGCCAGCTTGGAGGACAGCGATTTGCGCGCGGCCTTGGACGTCGCCGTCGCCGCCGGGGCAAGCTATGCCGACCTGCGGCACAACCACCTGTTGACCGAGTCGATAAGCGTCCGGCAGGGTGCGGTGCAGGACATCTCGTCACAGATTGAGACCGGCGTCGGCATCCGCGCTCTTGTCAACGGTGCGTGGGGCTTTGCTTCAAGCTGCGACTGTGATGCGGCCGCCCTGCCGCGGTTGGCCCGGGAGGCTGTGGCCATCGCCCGGGCCAGTGCGCGCGTCCAGACCCGCCCTGTGACACTCGCGCCCACGGAGCCGGTAGAGGCCAGCTACCGTACCAGTTGGCGGATCGACCCGTTCGCGGTCAAGCTCGAGGACAAGGTACAAACCTTGTTGGACGCCGAGAGGTTGATCAGCAGCCAGCGACCGCGCTGGCGGGTCGCCACCCGGCTGATCGGTGAGGCGTATGCCAGCTGGAGCCGGGAGCACAAGCACTTTCTCAGCAGCGAGGGCGCCGATGTCGTCCAGGAGATCACGGAGTGCGGCGGCGGCATCGCCGGAACCGCCGGGACGTTGCAGGGAATCCAACGGCGCTCTTACCCCAACTCGCACCGCGGCCACTTTGCCACGGCGGGCTGGGAGTTCTTCGTCGAGTTGGACTTGCCTTCCCATGCGGCGGCGGTGGGCCGTGAGGCCCTAGCCCTGCTGCGGGCCAAGCCATGCCCCATCGGCGACAAGACCCTCATTTTGGACAGCACCCAGATGGCGCTGCAAATCCACGAAAGCTGCGGGCATCCGGTGGAGCTGGACCGGGTGCTTGGCAGCGAGGCCAGCTTCGCCGGGACAAGCTTTCTCGAGCCCGCCAAACGCGGCAGCTTTCGCTATGGGTCACCGGAGGTGAGCCTGACGGCCGACGCGACCCTGCCCGGCGGCCTCGGCACATTCGGTTTCGATGACGAGGGAGTGCCGGCGCAACGTATTGAGCTGGTCCGTGAGGGCATCTTTGCCAACTACCTGACGTCGCGCGACACTGCGCCCTTGGTGGGCGACGCCGCCAGCAACGGCACGGCGCGGGCGACCGGCTTTGATCGCATCCCCTTGGTACGGATGACCAACATCAACTTGGAGCCGGGCGACTGGCGCCTGGAGGAGATGATCCGCGACACCAAGGACGGGGTGCTCATGGAAGCCAACAAGAGCTGGTCGATAGACGACAGGCGGCTCAATTTCCAGTTTTCGACCGAGATTGGCTGGGAGATCAAGGATGGGGCGCTCGGCGCGATGGTCAAGAATCCCGGCTACACCGGCATCACCCCGGACTTCTGGAGCAGTTGCGACGCCGTGGGCAACCGAGCCGAGTGGCGGCTTTGGGGGACGCCCAATTGCGGCAAGGGCCAGCCTACACAGGTCGCGCACGTCGGCCACGGCTCCGCGCCGGCCCGTTTCCGGGGCGCAAAGGTGGGCGTGGAACGATGATTGGCCGCGAGCAGCTGGAGGCGCTGGTCCAAAGGGCTCTGGCCCTTTCAGATGCCGAGCAGACACAGGTATCTCTGAACGCCGGCCGCTCGTCACTCACTCGCCTGGCGCAAAATGCCATTCACCAGAACGTTGCCGAGCGCAGCTGCGTGATAAGCGTCAAAGCCGTCTTTGGCCGCCGGATCGGCACGGCGTCCACGACCGACGCGAGCGAAGACGGCGTCAGACAGGTTGTCGCGCGCGCGTGCGGCATCGCCAAGCTGAGCCGGGAGGACAAGAAGTTCGTTTCGCTCCTGCGCCCACCGTCAGAGGCCTACCCGCGGGTGGCGGCGTACAGCGAGCGTACCGCGGCGTTTGACGAGCAGCAGCGTGCCGCCGCCGCCGCGGTGCTGCGCGATGCCGCTGCCGCTGCTGGTATGCAGGCGGCCGGCGTCATCCAGGTCCAGGCCAGTGAGAGGGCGGTCGCCAATACATTGGGGGTGTCGGCTTACGCGTCGCAGACGCAGGCTGAGGCGAACACCGTGTTCATGTCGGACGATAGCGCCGGCTTCGCGGCCGACCACGCGACCGACGTCGGCATGATCGACTTTGCCCGGCTAGCGGAGACCGCCTCCGCCAAGTGCGGCGAGTCGCGTGGCGCCGACGCCGTCGACGCCGGCGAGTACACCGTGATCCTGGAGCCCGAAGCGGTCGGCGCCCTGCTGCTCTTCATGGTGCGGGTCGGGTTTCATCACGTGTTGTACCGGCAGGGGGGCAGCTTCCTATCGCGCAAGCTTGGCCGACAGGTTCTCGGCCGCAACATCACCATCTGGGACGACGGAATCGATCCCCGGGGCATCCCGGTGCCCTTTGATGCTGAGGGTGCGCCCAAACGCAAGCTGGTCCTATTCGAGAATGGCGTGTTTCGCAACATGGTGTACGATTCGTACACGGCGGCACAGGACGGTCGGGCGTCGACGGGGCACGCCGTACCGTTTGTGGGGTTCGGCGCCGTTCCGACCAATGTCTTCATGCAGCCGGGCGAGGCGGGCATGGATGATCTGATCGGCTCGGTCCGGCGCGGACTGCTAATCACGCGCTTTCATTACACGAACCTTGTCAACCTCCGCGGGGTGGTGCTGACCGGGCTGACCCGGGACGGGACGTTTCTGATTGAAGACGGCCGCATTGTCCGACCGGTCAAGAACATGCGCTTCACCCACAGCGCCCTTCAGGCTATGCGCGAAGTCGAGATGATCGGGCGCGACACCGCCCGGCTTGGTATGGCGACTCTGCCAGCTCTCAAGATTGGCCGGTTCACGTTCACCGGCCAGACAGGATACTGAGGCCAGGCCGCGCAAGCCTCAGGGAGCCTCACCGTGAAGGCATACGGCACCAGCTTAAGGGTGTCCCGGGCGGCCCACTAGTTGCGGGCATTGCCCGCGGTCCATTCTCATGGAGGTGTTTGCGATGACATTTGACCTTCTGTTACGGCGGGGTATGGTAATCGACCCCGCCAACGGCCATTCGGCAGTTGCGGATGTAGCCGTAAGAGATGGTGTGGTGACAGAGGTGGCCGAGAGCATTGACCCGACCCGAGCCTCCCAGGTGCTCGACGTCGCCGGTCAGCTGGTGATGCCCGGTCTTATCGACACGCACGTGCACGTCTCGTCTCTGCTAGGCGGGCTCAATGGATTCCGGATGCTGGCCCGGGCCGGTGTCACTACCGCATTGGACTGCGCTGGCCCGCTGCAGGCGGTGGTTGAGGGCATCAGCCGGGCTGGCGCCGGGCTCAACATCGCCGTCCTCAACGGGGCGAGCCCCGGCCATGCCATCGCCAGCTCCGATCCCAGCCTGGGCGAGATCCGCAAGCGCGTTGGGCAGAATCTGGACGAGGGCGCTTACGGACTCAAACTGATGGGCGGACACTACCCGCTGACGCCCGAGGCCACGGCCGCCTTCATTGCCGAGGCCAACCAGCAGGGGTCCTATGTGGCCTTTCACGCCGGAACGACCGCCCATGGCAGCAACTACCACGGTTTCTGCGAGGCTCTCGAACTGGCGGGCGACAACGCCATGCATCTGGCGCATATCAACGCCTACTGCCGCGGCGTGGCTACCGGCGACCCGATCACCGAGACGCGCGAAGCTTTGGCAGCCTTGGCAGCGCGGCCCAACATCGTCAGCGAGTTTCACATGGCGACGGTCAATGGCACCAGCGGCCGCTGTGTTGATGGGGTGCCGGAAAGCCACGTCACGCGGACCTGCCTGCGGATGCGCGGTTATCCAGAGACCGCCGAGGGCTTGGCGCAAGCCTTCCGGGACGGCTACGCGCACGTGACCGCCAGTGCCGGTGGCGCCAACGTGTTGCTTAAAGGCGAGGAGGGGCTGGCGTTCTGGCAGGCCAACCCCGATGCGGTGACAGTGGGCTTCCCGGTCAACGACCGCACAACGGCGTTCCTCTGCGCCAACGGGCGGCATCCTGATCGGCGCCTGATCATCACCGCGCTGAGCACAGATGGCGGCGGGATTCCCCGCAACTTTCTGCTAAAGTATGGTCTCCTGTTGGTGGAGTTCGGTTCATGGACCATAGAGGAGTTCGTGACCATGACGTCCGTCAACCCCGCGGCTATGCTCGGCTTGCCGTCCAAGGGGCACCTAGGCCCCGGTGCGGACGCTGATATCACTGTGGCTGACCCGGCGCGACGTGAGGCCGCGCTGACGGTCGTCGGCGGCGAGGTCGTCATGGCGCACGGCGTCGTCACCGGCAAAGGTGGCTCTCTGATCTGCACCGAACGAGGCGTCGCGGCGCTGCGCAATGCCGGCCTTAGGCACCAGGTGGCGGACATGAGCGCGAGTCTGCTGTACAGCGAGCGGTAGCAGAGGGCTGACGGCCGGGGCGGGCGCACTCTTTAGCGCTTTTTGGCGTTAAAGGGTTGTGTGCCGTGCCAGAGGGTTGTATAATTCCCCACAATACCTTTGGGGGGGCAGACCGTGCTGCGAGCCATCCGCGGTGCCACAACCGCGGCCACCAACGAGACGGAGGCGATCCTGACTGCGGTCAGGGAGCTTTTGCTCGAGCTCGTCGCGGCCAACCAGATGGGCGCAGACCGATTGGTCTGCGCCTTTTTCAGTGCAACGCCGGATCTCGATGCGGCGTTCCCCGCCAGGGCTGCTCGCGAGCTCGGCTGGACCGACGTGGCGCTGTTCGGCATGCAGGAGCTCGCCGTCAAGGGCGCTCCCGAGCGATGCGTCCGCGTGATGCTGTTGGTCCACGACGCGGGCGCGCCGGGCCGGGATGAGCGGACGCACGAGCTCCACCACGTCTACCTCAGAGGTGCCAAGTCTCTCCGTCCAGACCTTGCGACGCCCCGCACCACCCGAGCTGCAACCGCGCAGGTTACGGCGCCGGGGGTCGCAGAGTACGCGCTCAACCGGCAGGGCGGCGGCGGGGGCGCGCCGAGCGCCTTTGCGACATCTCTCTTTGGCGGTTTTTTCACCTTCTACTACCTCTAGCTAGAGTTCGCGCACCAAGCGGGCTCTAGCGCACTTCCACTCTTCCTAGGGAGGTCTTTGGCTATGGTTATCGTTATGAGCAGTCCGACAAAACCGGAGGATCTTGAACGGATCGTGCAGCTGGCCCACCAGCGCAATCTCCAAACACACATCTCGCATGGCGAGGAGCGGACCATCGTCGGGCTTATCGGCGGAGACGTTCGTGAGCTCGACACGGCGACTCTGGGCCGGCTGCCCGGGGTCGAGAGGGTCGTGCGGATCCTGCAGCCCTTCAAACTGGCCAGCCGTGCGCATCAGCCTGACGGCGGCCAGGTAACAATCGGCTGCCACCCGAGCAGCCGGCGAGTGACCATCGGCCATACCAAACTGGCCATCATTGCCGGTCCCTGCTCTGTCGAGGGCCGGGAGATGACGATGCAGACCGCCCAGGCCGTGCGTGAACACGGCGGGCACGGCCTGCGCGGCGGGGCGTTCAAGCCCCGGACCAGCCCTTACAGCTTCCAGGGTCTTGGGCGCCAAGGGCTCGAGTACCTGGCCGAGGCCCGCCAAGCCACGGGATTGCCGGTGGTCACGGAGGTGCCTGCGCCTGAGCAGGTCGGCCTGCTCTGCGAGTACGCCGATGTGCTGCAAATCGGCGCCCGCAACATGCAGAACTACCCCCTGCTGCAGGAGGTTGGGCGTACCGACCGCCCCGTGCTGCTTAAACGCGGCATGTCCGCCTCGGTTGAGGAATGGCTGATGGCCGCCGAGTACGTGCTGTCGCAAGGCAACAACCGGGTGATCCTCTGCGAGCGCGGCATCCGCACATTTGAAACAAGTACCCGCAACACCCTTGATCTGAGCGCAGTCGCCGTCGTGAAGCAGCAAAGCCACCTACCGGTGCTGGTCGACCCGTCGCACGGGACGGGCTATGCCGACTTGGTGCCCAGCATGTCTCTTGCCGCGATCGCGGCCGGCGCCGACGGGCTGCTGCTGGAAGTCCATCCCGACCCGCCAAGCGCCCTGTGCGATGGGGGCCAGTCCTTGAGCTTCGCCGGTTATGCTCAGCTGACCGCCGGCCTGCAGGCGGTGGCGGCCGCGGTAGGGCGGGAGATGTAGCTGTGGCAACCCAGGAACGGCACGTCAGGGAGTCGAGGATCTGGGCGATCATCGGCCTCGGCCAAATCGGCACGTCGATCGGGCTGGCGCTGCGCCGGCAGTGCTCAGGGCTCGCCGCCTTTGGCGGCCGCCTGGTGGGATACGATCCAGACGGCGGGTCTGCGGCCGCAAGCCACGCGGCCGGAGCCGTCGAGGTCCTCGTGGCTTCGCCCGAGGCTGCGGCCAAAGGAGCGGAACTGGTCATCTTGGCTGCGCCGGCCGGTGACATCCCCGGCCTTGTCGCGTCGTTGGCGCCCCACATCGCCTCAGGAAGCGTACTCACCGACGTGGCGTCAGCCAAGACGGTCGTGGTTGAGGCCATGGACCGGCACCTGGGAGTCCACGGCAACTACGTCGGTGGCCATCCGATGGCTGGGCGGGAGCAGCCGGGCCCCGCTGGCGCCTGCGCCGACCTCTTTGCCGGGCGCACCTGGGTGGTCTGTCCGGGACCCCGCACCTCAAGTGCAGCGCTCGCCAAAGCAGTCGAGCTAGCTAAGGGAGTCGGCGCGAGTCCGGTGAAGATGGCGGCGCCAGACCATGACCGGCAGGTGGCCTGGACCAGCCACCTGCCATACATCACCGCGGTCGCGCTCGCGCGGGCCGTGAAGGGAGGGCTCACCCGCCAACCGGTCCAGCGCCTTCTGGCCGCCGGCGGGCTCCTCGACGGCACCCGGGTTGCCGCCAGCTCCCCCCGGATGGCCGGCGACTACTGCCGGCTCAACCGGGAGCCCCTGCTGGAGGCTTTGGCCGAGATGGCAACTGAGCTTGATGTGCTCAGACGCGCCCTGGAGGAGTCCGAGCGCGATGAAACCGTCCTCGTCCCCCTGCTGGCCGCGGCTCAGGCCTGGCGTGTTTCGCTGCCCGCGCGGCTGGCTGAGCCTCAGGCTGGTTCCGGAGGTGAGCGGCCGTGAGCAGCGAGCCCATCCTGCGTCAGGCAAGGGGCCGACCGCTCCTCGGTGAGTTGAGGCTGCCGGGAGACAAATCCATCAGTCATCGTGCGCTCATGCTCGGAAGCCTGGCCGCCGGCACCAGTTTCGTCCGGTCACTCGGCACGGGGCACGATGTGCAGACCACCGCCGCCTGCCTACGCCAGCTAGGT
>Ga0114946_10000213_pt1 | contig 36359 bp, 31 predicted proteins | sample WalLakDeSediment_FD_88676 | JGI IMG/M metagenome (GOLD analysis project Ga0114946, IMG submission 88676) | Lake sediment microbial communities from Walker lake, Nevada to study Microbial Dark Matter (Phase II) - Walker Lake 11/02/13 Deep Sediment | ecosystem: Environmental > Aquatic >... | reverse complement strand
GATTTAATTCTCTTAACAAATCTCTTCCATTAATTAGTGGAGGTGGATTTACGTTCGCTTCTGATTGTTCCCACCAAGCTTCAAATAACCCAAGGATAGTGTCAAGGTGTTTGCTCCATTTTTCCGGTGGAATAGTATCTCCATAAGTGCCAAGGATATCTGCCATAGATAGTAGACAAATGTCTATGCCAGCAGTGCCACAATCTCGGTAGAAATGGTATATGGCTCTTCGGGTTAACGGTTTTCCAGTCTGAGTCAATAATAGTGGGCGGAGATGATGGCGGACAATACCTTCCAACCGAGTGATTTCAGAATTACTCAAATGCAAGAGCTGAGCACGCCTTGCTGCAATTTCTGCACCTAACTTATCATGTTTGAAGAAACGGATTCGTCCATTTTCATCAACAGTTTGGCTATTTGGTTTCCCAATATCGTGATATAAAGCTGCCATAAATAGAAGAGGTCTTATTGACCGGTCGACAACTATAGGAGTTTCTAAATGCGAACTTACATGGTCTTGATAAAAACCAAGACGTCTTGAAACCATATTCATCCATAAGTTTTTCTCATATTTCTGTTTTGATTTGTTAAGTAAATCATCCAGGAGTATCTCTAATTTATTGACTACCTTTAATGTGTGTATCCAAACATCGGATGTGTGTGGGGGGGATTGGGTTACTCCCTTTAGCTGAGTGAGTTCTGGAAGAATGTAATTGATAGCTCCCAATATATCGAGGGCGTGTATTGCTTTAGCAGGTTGTTGGTCTGCCAGTATTCGGAAAAGTTCATCTCGAAGACGCTCTGGAGAGACTTTTGGAAGCAGTGGAATGGCTGATTGGATCAACTCCCGGGTTTCTGGGAGAATGTGTAGTTCAAAGGCTGCCGCTAAACGGACTGCTCGCATAATTCGAACAGGGTCATTTATAAAGGATCGGGATGAGCATGCGCGTAATTGTTTTTCTTGTAAGTCCCGAAGCCCTCCTAATGGATCTAGAAGAAGGTCGGGTTGAGTAATTTTGACTGCTAATGAGTTGATTGTGAAGTCGCGAGCAATCAAGTCAGATTCCAAGTTTGGACCTTGAAAAATTGAAAAATCCAATAATAACCGTTGACCATTGGGTTCCTCTAAGACAACCCTTCCGATCTCACGTGATGCGTCCAGGATGTAGAAAGCGCCTGCCAAAGCATCAGCAATTTTTTTGGCAACCTTTACTGCCCCTTCAGGTAGGACAAAGTCTAGATCGTGGATTGGTTTACCAAGGAGAGAATCGCGGATTGCCCCACCGACTAGATAACAATCTTTATCATTTGGGATAATATCTTGTATTCGTTGGGTCAGAGGATGTAATTTTATGGGCTTTTCTGTTGGTACATAGGACACTTCTGGTTTTTCTTTAAACCGAGAAGCTTTTGCTGCCTGCAACGCCTGGTTTGGTGTGCCTCCTTGACCGATTACTTTTTCCCCCAGGCGAGCGACCCAACGACCAGCATAATACTGCATATCATCTTCAGGCGAATTACATTTGTTTTTTCGCCAGGTCATGATTTTAGTCTTGTGGTTTGTAACGATTTGAGTCTACTGTCCCAATAAAGGGAAGGTTGCGGTAATATTCGTCAATGTCTAACCCATAACCAAAAACAAACTGATCTGGGATTACAAATCCACGATAGTGGATCGGTACATCAACTTCACGCCTTTCAACTTTATCTAATAAAGTACACACCTTCAGGCTCTTAGGATGTCGGGTTGCTAAAATTTCGAGAACAGATGCAATTGTATATCCACTGTCAACGATATCTTCTACAAGCAAAACATCTCGATCGCTTATGTCTTCCTTCAAGTCAAGGGCAATGCGAACCTGACCGGTTGTACGACGTGCCCCAACCCCATATGAAGAAACTGCCATGAAATCGATTGTATGCGGAACGGTTATATGGCGCATTAAGTCCGCCAAAAAAAGAACACCCCCGCGCAGGATACATATCGCGTGCAGGTTTTTATCTTTATAATCGCGGCTGATCTCAGTTGCCAGTTCAATAATCCGCTTTTCTAAGACATCAGAAGAAATCAGGATTTCATCAAGGAATTCGTGGTAGTCTTTCATGGATCAATCTCTGGGAACTTGATGATGTTCTCGACAGCGTGCTTCATAAAGCTCAGAAGCCCCGACGATTACAACTGGATCGTTAAAATGAGCTGGTTTTCCGTTCACAAGGCGTTGCGTTCGTGACGCGGATTCTCCACAAACCATGCAGATAGCATGTAATTTATCTACTTGTTCTGCTTTCGCCATTAGGAAAGGCATCATTCCAAATGGTTCTCCCCGGAAATCTGTGTCTAACCCAGCGATTATTACTCTTAGTTTGAGCTTGGCTAATTTGTCTACGATTGAGACGATATCATCGTCAAAAAACTGGGCTTCGTCAATTGCTAAAACAGTGGTGTTTGGTTCCAGATTTTCCAAAATTTCTTTAGAAGAACGAATTGGTTCGGCTGCAAACTCACCACCAGCATGAGATGTAACTTTACTTTCATTATAGCGATTATCAATGGCAGGTTTGAAAACCTGTACTTTCTGACGGGCTATGGTTGCTCGTCTTAGGCGGCGGATCAACTCATCAGTCTTTCCACTGAACATTGAACCGACGATGACTTCAACTGAACCCAGTTGATGTTTCATTTTTACCTCTTCAAGATGGGATGTCTTGGCCTGATTAATTAGGAATTCTACCATACCAGACCATACAAGAAATTGATTGATGGGTGGATTAGAAAAAGCTCATTGTAAATTACAGAACCGCTCCGATATCGGAGCGGTTCTGTAACATAAACTCTGCAAGAGCTTGTTTTTGTAATCAGACGGCAATTTCTTGTGAGGCTTCTGGTAATGGATACCCCAACTGTCTAAGGCGTTTCTTGAGATCTGCCAAAGATTTCCGACCAAAGCCATCAACAGCAAGCAGATGTGATTCGCCCATTTCCAGCTTTTCCAATGCCTGACCGACTTTTGTGATGCCTGCTTTTGCAAGGGAATCGGTTGCACGAGTACCAAGCTCAAGTTCAGTGATAGGGCGCTCAGGTGAAATCCGAGCCGCTTCTCGCGCTTCAATTTCATCCAGATATTTTTGTCGGACTTGTAATTTTTTGTAAAATCGATCAACCTGACCTTCGGTGTCAACAATTCTTTGTTCACCAGTAAAAAATGGATGACATTGTGAGCATACATCAGTTCTAATGGACTTCATTGTAGAACCGGTGGTCCAGGTGTTTCCACAGGCACAGGTAACCTGAGCATCTGTGAAAAATGTTGGATGTGTGTTTTCTTTCATAAATAATCCTGTTTATTAATTTTCTCAGAGCAAGCTTATTGAATCCGGTTCTCACTCGACCGGCTTAATGCTCACGCGCTTACCATTCCGACCAGTTTCGTAAACAACGATACCGTCTATTGTTGCGAATAAGGTGTCATCGCTTCCAATACCAACATTAAGGCCTGGTTTTATCCGAGTACCCCGTTGGCGAACTAAGATGTTGCCAGAGAGAACTTGTTCACCACCAAATTTCTTTACACCTAATCGTTGGCTTCTGCTATCACGACCATTATGGCTTGAACCTCCACCTTTTTTATGCGCCATTTTTACCTCCTGTCTCCATAACTATGGAATCTATCCTCAACTGAGTATAACGTTGGCGATGGCCACTTTTAACTCGGTAACGGATTTTGGGTTTATATTTGAAAACCACGATTTTTGGACCTTTAATTTGGCCAACCACAGTGGTTTCAACCTTAGCTCCATTAATCAACGGTTTACCGACAACGACTTCCTCTCCGTTAACCAGCAGAAGAACTCGATCCAGATCTACTTGTTCGCCAATATCAGACTGATAGTGATCAATCTCAATTATGCTACCTTCAACAGCTTTATACTGTTTTCCACCATCTTCAATTATGGCATATTTCATTTTACCTCCTCCAATCTTCACTTCACCACACGCCCCGCGAGCATTGAAATCTCCCCGGAGACTTGAATATTCCTGATAATTATCCCAGGAAATTCTCCGCTGAGGTGCGGGTAAGTTGGGGGTGCAGACGAATATGCAGTTGTGAAACTCGTAAAGATTAAACCATAAGCGTCTGACACAATATCGCCCCAGCGACCTCTGCCGGGGCAATAATTATTATACTGGGTATACGCAGGAGTGTCAACAAATTTGTACTCCATTTTTGAACTTTAGTATTGATTTATTGTCGATAAGGTATAATTAACATCATTCTCAAAGGGGTTTAATTATTAAAAAGATCCCAGGGAGCGAAAAAGAGAAGAGCCACGATTGCTTTGTGTAAATTCTCACAAAGTGGTAAACTTTGTCGGATGTGCCATAGCCTATTAAAGCACTTATAAATTTATTATCAATTTTAGGAGGTCTTGATGACTGAAAAGAAATGGGTCTATTTATTCAGCGAGGTTGAAAAAGCTGAAGACGATGTTGGAGGGGATTGGGAAGATGTGCGATCGCTCTTAGGCGGTAAAGGTTCAGGTTTGGCAGATATGACCCGTGCCAATGTACCAGTACCCCCTGGATTTACAGTGACCACGGAAGCTTGTATCGCTTATCTTGATTCGGGAGGAAAATTCCCTAAAGGAATGTGGGAACAAGAGTTGGAGGCGCTACACCAGGTGGAGAAAGAGACTGGTAAAAAGTTTGGTGATCCAACTAACCCTCTCCTGGTTTCCTGTCGTTCAGGAGCAAAATTTTCAATGCCTGGAATGATGGACACAGTTCTAAACATTGGTTTAAATGATGAGACGGCCGCTGGATTGATCAAACTAACTGGTAATAACGAACGGTTTGTCTACGATGCTTATCGTCGTTTGATTGAAATGTTTGGTGAAGTTGTCCTGGGTATTCCTGATGAAGCCTTTGAAGATCCCTTGGCTCAATATAAAGAAGAGAAAGGCGTTAAAGTAGACACAGATTTAACTGCTGAGGATTGGAAAACTCTAACGCAATTGTTTAAAAAGGTTGTATACGAGCATAAGGGGTTTGAATTTCCTGAGGATCCAAACGAACAGTTGCGATTGGCAACAGAAGCTGTGTTTAAATCCTGGTTTGGAAAGCGGGCAGTTGATTACCGAAATGCGGCGGGGATTTCTCATGATCTTGGTACTGCGGTCAACATCCAGACAATGGTCTTTGGTAATACAGGCTGGGAATCGGGCACAGGCGTTGCTTTTACCCGTGACCCTGCCACTGGTGAGAAAGTAATTTATGGTGATTACTTGCTTAATGCTCAGGGTGAAGATGTTGTTGCTGGTACTCGTAACACTGAAAAGATTGATAACCTGGGTAATGATATGCCCGAGGTTTATCAAGAGTTCTTGGATATCTGTGATAAATTGGAACGCCACTACAAGGATATGCAAGATGTAGAATTCACCATCGAAAAAGGTAAGCTGTGGATGCTTCAAACACGCACGGGTAAACGCACAGCAAAAGCTGCGGTAACGATGGCAGTAGACATGGCAAATGAAGGTTTAATCAATCGGGATGAAGCCCTGCTCCGTGTTCGCCCTGCAGACGTTGATACGCTTCTACACCCCTATTTTGATCCTGAAGCAAAGATAAAAGCTGAAGAAGAGGGCACACTAATTGCGAAGGGGGTAAACGCATCACCTGGAGCAGCTGTTGGGCAGGTGTATTTCGATGCAGATACCGCAGAACAAATGGCTAAAGAAGAAGGCCAAGATGTGATTATGGTACGTCCATTTACCAAACCAGATGATGTGCACGGGATGTTAGCTGCTAAGGGTATTCTCACCAGTGAAGGTGGAGCGACATCACATGCTGCTGTTGTAGCTCGCCAGTTTGGTGTTCCTTGTGTGGTTGGGGCAGCATCGGTACGGATTAACCTGGAAAAACGAAGAATGGAAGTTGCAGGAGTAGTTGTAAATGAGGGTGATTGGGTTTCAGTTGATGGATCTTCTGGAGAAGTATTCCTTGGTGTTATTCCCACTGTGGCTCCAAAATTAGAAGAACAAACAGATTTGCTCACATTGCTTAATTGGGCTGATGATATATGTGCAACTCCTGGAATTCGCCAACTACCTGATGGCTGGCCAAACAAGGGTCTTGAAGTTTGGGCTAATGCTGATTACCCCACAGATGCACGACGATCTCGCCAGTATGGCGCGGTTGGAATTGGCCTTTGTAGAACTGAGCATATGTTCTTTGAAGCAGAAAGGTTACCTATTGTTCAACGTATGATCCTGGCAGACTCAGTTGACGATCGTAAAGAAGCTCTGACCGAACTTCTACCTCATCAGCGTTCTGATTTTGAGGGACTGTTTGAAGCCATGGATGGTTATCCGGTAATCATCCGTTTGATTGATCCGCCTCTTCATGAGTTTCTTCCTTCTTTGGAGGAATTACTGGAAGAAACGATCACTATGCAAGTAAAGGGAGAGACTGAGGGGCTTCAGGAGAAAGAGGAATTACTTGAGAATGTCAAAGCTTTGCATGAAAGTAACCCCATGATGGGGTTAAGAGGGGTTCGATTGAGCATAGTCATGCCTGAGATCGTAGAAATGCAGGTACGGGCAATTTTTGAGGCTTCAGCAAATGTAACTAAACGAGGCATTCACGCTAAGCCAGAAGTGATGATTCCTCTCACTGGGCATGTCAACGAACTGCGGGTTATACAGCCCCGGTTGGAATTCATTGCTAAGACTGTTATGGAAGAGAAGAATGTCACTTTTCCATACAAATTTGGAACCATGATCGAGATTCCTCGGGCGTGTCTGACCGCAACCGAAATTGCTGGAATAGCTGAATTCTTCTCCTTTGGCACGAATGATCTCACCCAGATGACATATGGTTATAGCCGCGATGATGCGGAGCGGAATTTCTTGCTCAAATACATTGAGGATGGTATATTGCCAAACAATCCATTCCAGTCTATTGACCGGGACGGTGTTGGAAGATTAATGAAGATGGCAGTTGAAGAAGGGCATCAAGCTCGCTCTGATTTGGAAGTAGGTATCTGTGGCGAGCACGGTGGCGATCCTGAATCGATTGAATTTTGCCACATGATTGGACAGAACTATGTGAGTTGTTCACCTTTTCGGGTACCAGTTGCGCGTTTAGCAGCTGCTCATGCAGCTCTAAAGCATCAAGGCATATCCATCGCTGAAGATAAGTAGATAATTCAACTTGCAAAAATAACCCCCGTTTATTGTCTCCATTATCTATGGGTTGTGGAGTGTAATAACGGGGGTTTTCTCTAATTTCTGTTAGGTGTTGACAATCGTTGAATATTCACCAGTGTCCATCTAGGAAAAATTTTTAAGGTGTGCGACGAATAATCTAATGTGTCGCAAATTTCATGATCCAATTATATCGTTTCCTTTTCCAACTCTTTTCTCACGTAGTTTGAACCTGCATCCAATGCTTGCAGGTTCAATGGCAGAAGCTTCTTATGCCTCTCCGGCATGTGTTCTTCTAATGATTTTCCGACTGCTTCCAGCGATAAGACAGGCAAAACTGTTAGAAGTGCTCCTACCATAACGATGTTCATCAGACGTTTATTACCAAGAGATTCAGCCAATTCGTTGGCAGGTACGTAGGCTATTTTGATGTCACCTCTGGTTGCCTGGCGATTGACTAAGGAGGTATTGATCAGGAGAGAACCATCCGGTGCTACCAGGGATTCATACTTGTCTAGCGATGGCAAGTTCAAAGCAATCACTCCCTGAGGATTACGAACCAGTGGAGAACCAATTTCTTCGTCAGCTATTATTACTGTGCAGTTTGCAGTTCCACCACGCATCTCTGGGCCATATGATGGCATCCAGGTAACGTCCAAGCCAGCGTCCATGGCAGCGTAGGCAAGCACCTGACCAGCAAACAGGACGCCCTGCCCACCAAACCCAGCGATAACAATTTCAGTTTGCATTTTCACGCTCCATCGTAATTAGACCTTTAGCTCGCTTACTTCAGGCGAGATTTTGTAATCACCCAAAGGAAAAGCAGGGATCATGTGCTCCTCCAACCAATCCAAGGCTTCATGAGAATCTACGCCCCAGTTCGTCGGACAGGTTGATAGCAGTTCAACCATTGAAAAACCTAACCCACGAATTTGTGTTTCGAATGCCAGGCGGACAGCTTTTTTAGCTTGCCGGATATGTTTTGCGTCGTGTAAGCTACGCCGAACAACGTATCCAGTACCTTGTAATGTAGATAGAAGTTCTGAAACGCGCATTGGATATCCTGTAAGCTCAACATCTCGACCATAAGGAGAAGATGTTGTCTTTTGACCCGGTAGCGTGGTTGGTGCCATTTGCCCACCGGTCATACCGTAATTAGCGTTATTAATGAAGAATGTAGTGATATTTTCTCCCCGTGCAGCTGCGTGCACGATTTCAGCCATCCCAATTGAGGCTAAATCGCCGTCGCCCTGATAAGTAAAGACCACTCGGTTGGGCAAAACCCGTTTAATTCCAGTAGCCATAGCCGGGGCGCGTCCATGAGCTGCTTCAACAAAATCAACATCAAAATAATTGTATGCAAAAACTGAACAACCCACCGATGCCACTCCAATAGTCTGGTCGCGAAGATTCATCTCATCCAAAACTTCAGCGATTAATCGGTGGGCAACACCATGAGTACAACCAGGGCAGTAGTGAGTGGTGATTGGTGTGAAACTCTTTGGGCGTTGGTAAACGACTTCATTTGGAATTGTAATTTCCATAATCTCATCCCTTTTCATTGATAGTATGTGCCAATCTTTTCATCCATTCGGTGCGTGGGTTGCCGTAAAATTCAGGGGTGTGCTCAGATAACCTTTTAATTTCTGCCAGCACCTCATCAGGGAATGGAACAACTCCCCCCATACGACCATAGAATTCCACTGGAACTGAACCACCTATTGCTCGTAAAACATCATCAAGCATTTGACCAGCGTTCATTTCGACAACTAAAATTGCTTTTGCTTGTTTGGAGAGTTCAATTAATCTGGAAGTGGGGAATGGGTTTACCGTTATCGGCCTGAATAAACCTACCGGGATTCCGTCTGCTCTGGCTGTCCTAACAGCAGAAAGCGCGACTCTGCCGGCTGTTCCAAATCCTACGACTATAATTTCGGCGTCTTCCAGGAAGTATTCCTTTACCCGGATTTCATTAGCTTCAATTTGACTCCATCGCTCTAATAGACGCAGGTTTAGTAGCTCTTCTTCTTCAGGATCAAGATAAATGGAACTTAGCACACGCCTTTTTCGACCTTCTGCTCCGGTTATAGCCCAATCGGGCAAAGTGGTTCTCAAAGGTTTCATTGGTGGTAATTCAGCTGGCTCCATCATTTGACCGATGTTACCATCGATTAAAACTACAGTTATGGCTCGGTATTTTTCTGCCAGATCAAAGGCTTCGACGGTCAAATCGATAGATTCTTGGATACTCGAAGGAGCTAGCACAATCGGTCGAAAATCACCATGTCCACCGCCATGTACGATCTGGTTGTAATCACCTTGAGATGGGGCAATATTACCCAGACCAGGACCTCCTCGCATCACGTCAACAAGAACTACGGGGATTTCTGTCCCAGCAATATAAGATAGACCTTCCATCATCAGGCTGATACCAGGACTAGATGATGATGACATCACCCTCCGACCAGTGCATGCAGCTCCATAAACCATATTAATAGCTGCCAATTCGCTTTCTGCTTGTAGAAAAGTGCGGCCTAATTCTGGCATTCGTTGCGAAAACCATTCTAATAATTCAGTTTGAGGTGTGATTGGATAACCAAAATATGCCTCGACGCCAGCCCGAATTGCAGCTTCAGCAATAGCTATGTTCCCTTTGATCAGTTCGCGTGTCATTCTTTGCCTCCCACGCTTTGTTTCTGTGCACGACGGGCAGGAATTTCACGGTAAACGGTGAGTGCTGCCTCAGGGCATACAATCGCGCATATGCCGCAACCAGTGCATCCATCTTGAGATAAGTAAACAGGGTGGTAACCTTTAGGCGTCAAATGGTCAGAATCGAGTTTTAGAGTGTTTTGGGGACAGGCATGCACACAAAGTTCACAACCTTTACAGTAATTCTCGTTGACTTCAATCCAACCCTTAATTGGCATCAAAAAGCCTCCTATTAAGTGATTTAAGATAAACTTTGATTGTAATTGTCCAAATTCATTATCATAACAATTATAACCTCTGTGAAGTGCCAACTGTCATGTCAATGATGTATAGAAAGTCCCTAATATACACTCGAGAATAATGACAGGTGAAAAATTACCGAACCAAAAGGATGATCTCCAGTAATTAAAAGAATAGACATACCTCTAATCAAACATCTTTTAGCTTAGGATTCAATATCCGCTCAAGCGCGTATCCCACCGTTAAGAAGGCAAAGCTTGTTAATACCAGCAAAACAAGAGGTATCACCAACCAATGCGTAGCTCCTTCTAGCCCTCCATATTGGATTGCCTCTCGGATGACTTTCCCCCAGGTTGGTAGAAGCGGGTCGCTCATATTGAGATACGCCAGAGTCGCTTCCAGGAACACGTAGCTTGGAACCAAAATTACCATTTGTGGGATTAGTACAGGAAAAATATGTGGAAGCAAGTACCTGGAAATGATCCTAAGGTTGCCTGCTCCATAGGCTCTGGCTGCTTCGATATAAGGGGATTCTCGTATTTGGAGAAAAACAGAACGATAATTCTTGATACCAGTTCCAAAAACACCTAATAGAATCGCGATTCCTAATATGAGCCACAAACTTCTGGTGTAGAAGTTGTAAACAATCAACATGATAGGAAATATCGGTAGGATCATGTTGATTTCAGTAATACGTTGGAGCAAGTTGTCTACCCAACCACCATACCAGGTGCTAACAGCCGCAATAAACATAGTTGAAAAACCTGTACCTATTGCGCCCAACAACCCAATTGCCAAAGCAATAGGCGCTCCCCATAACAGAGCTAAGGTTAAATCTCGCCTTTTATGGTCCGTGCCAGCCAATCCATATACTTTTCCAGTAATCTGCAATTCAGCATCAATATCCGAATCTTCTTCAAAAATAATTGCGGAGATTTTCAATTCGTACTGACCGGGTAAGGCAATTATTTCTTCTCCATCTGGATTCCGAAATAATCCAATATGAGGTTTCTGACCATCTAAGCGGCGTATTAACCGGTCGTTATTCGATAAATAGTACCTTTCTGGCCGATGATTGGAATATTCGCCAACCCGTATTTCCCTGCCATCTGGGCTTAACCAGGTAACTTCAACATGCGGCATTTTATCCTTGAATGTCGGATGTAGTGATAAAACTACTTCTTCAGGGAAACCAGTATAAGGATAATCGAAAATTAATGAAAAAGATATTTCAGTCATATCATCAGTAATGAAATTGTAATGCTTGACAACATCGTCATCATGGCTACTGATTAAAACACTTTTAGGGAGTGTTTCACTTCTAAAAAAATTAAACCATTCTGGGAAAGCCAGTTTTGGATTGGTTAAGTTTTTTTGCATCTCATGATTCCAGCGTCTGATCGCATCATTGTAGGGATATGCAATTAAAACAAAGATTGAACCTACTGTCAGGACACCAATAAAGACAAGGCCTGCGCTGGCAGTTGGATATCGCATAACCTCACGCAAAGTTTTCACAGCTCTTGACAAATTGTTAATAGAAGTAGCAATCATATCTCTAATGGAGAAAGATGCGTTGCTGAATGATCTGTTGTTAAGAATGATCTCAGGGTCTTTCTTAACTGTTGAGCCACCTTGTGACCTTCTCTTCAGTATAGAAAAAATTGATCTCCCTGATTTTAACGAGACAACGCGACTGTCTTTACTATTATCTCCAACCCTGACACGAGGATCAATGAGACTGTAAATAATGTCCAAAAAGAAGACTGAAATTGCCATCAGATAAGCAAAAGTGACGGTGATTCCAATAATTGTTGCCATATCTTTGTATCGGATAGCGTTGTAGAAAACGTGGCCAATGCCATTGATGCTAAAGAATAATTCCAAAATCAGTGCTTCTTGCCAGATGGCAATCATCAGCATGGTAAAACTGGTGATTACATTAGGTAACACTGGTCTCAATAAATATATGCGGTCGATTAATCCAGTGGGTAGCCCTTTCGCTTTAGCCAATTCCATATAATCTTCTTGAGAAAAAATTAACAGGAACGATCTCCAAGCATACACGCTCATGAAAAACTTACTCAGGAAGAAAGCAAAGATTGCAGGCAATAGATGTCTTGCCATTCTTATCACGAAGGACCATGAAAATTCGTCTGGCCAGGTCGATAAAATACCTCCGGTATAAAAACCAAATACCTTGACCATGAAAACAGTTATGAAGACGCCATAAATCCAGGCTGGAATGGTTGAAATAGGCGATAAGCTTAATATAAATTTATCCAGCCAGCTACCATGATTTCTGGAAAGATGCAGAGCTACTGGAATGCTTAGGAAAAAGATCAAAAGATTTGAGGTACCGAAGAGCAGCAAGGTGCGAGGGAGACTATCATTGATGATGCCTTTTACCGATGAGTATTCTGCGCCAGCGATAAAATAGCGGTGTCCATCACCCAGATTGAGGGTTATACCATGGTAGAGAAGTTTGAGACTGTTTTGAAAGAATTCAGAGGGTGTAAGCTGGATATTACCATGATTAAATCGTACGGATGGATTTGCAACCCCACTAAACCAGCCTTGTATTGGACCATGACCAGGTTCAAGATCGGATTCGATCACGACACTTTTGTTGGTAATCAGAATAGTTAAATAAACGCTGACTATTACCACTAACATCAACGACAATCCCCTCTTTATCGCCAGCTTAACAATGCAGAGGATTATGTTGCCTGTTCTGAACATAGATACCTGCTTGGTTTAGGAGAAAAGGGTTATGGAAGAAGGAAAAATATCCTTCTTTGTAAATTTTAATCGGAAATTATACATGATATTTATAGTTAACGATAAATCAACCGATTAATGGATCGTATGATTATTGGGTTGACAAAAAGGCCTCTATTTCTTGCACCTTCATTTTCCATATTGCAGGAGATAGTATCTACTGATTTAGCTGGCTAAAAAGGTAGGGGATATGTTGTATTGATTACAGATCAATCTGATATAATTTTGTTATTAATGATTGGGAGATAGCTGGACGGGGAGTTGGTATAGAAGCTCAGCAATTATTAAACTGATAAGCAAGCTCAATTATTCTTGTTTCAGTTGGATTTTCTGAAGGAGGTCACCATCAGGATGGAAATCGAAAAAAAAGAAGTCACGATAAAGCTGAAAAAGGAGCAGTATTTGGATCTCTACTACCAAATGGTTCTTATCCGTAGAGTTGAAGAACGTTCTGCTGAACTCTACCAACAAGGTAAGATCGGTGGTTTTTTACACCTTTATATTGGACAAGAAGCAGTAAGCACTGGATTAATATCAGCTCGTATGCCCCAAGATCGGGTCATCACAGCCTATCGAGATCATGGCGTTGCAATAAACGCTGGCATTCCTGCCAAACAAGTTTTCGCTGAGCTCCTAGGAAAATCCACAGGATGTTCTAAGGGGAAAGGTGGTTCAATGCATATGGCAGATGTTAGCAAAAATTTTTGGGGAGGTCATGCTATTGTTGGGTCTCATTTGCCAATCGCATCAGGTATGGCTTTGGGTGACCAATACATGGAGAATGATGGTGTAACGATATGTATGTTTGGAGATGGTGCGACCAATATTGGTTTTTTCCATGAAGCGCTTAACCTTTCCAAAGTTTGGAACCTGCCTGTGCTATGGGTGTGCGAGAACAACAAGTATGGCATGGGCACATCTGTAGATCGAGCCTCAGCCACTCCTGAAATGCGGCAAAAAGCAGCTGGTTATGATATGCCTAACGATCAGATAGGTGGCATGGATGTTCTCAAGGTCCGCCAGACAGCTGAAGAAATCCTGAAATATATTCGAGAGGGAAACGGGCCATTCTTCTTGGAAGTCATCACTTACCGTTTTCGAGGGCACTCAATGGGTGACCCTGAGCGCTATCGTCAGGCTGATGAAGTAAAAAAATGGCAAGAAGATGACCCAATTGGTATCTACAGAGAACATTTATTAACAGAAGAGATTATCGGTGAAAGTGTCCTTGATGAGCTCGAGTCCAAAGTCGAAACTGAAGTACAAGATGCGGTTGAATTCGCCGAAAATTCACCAGATCCTGATCCTGATGATCTCTTTGCAGATATATATGCCGATTCATAAATCTTATAAGCTAGCAGAATTTCATCCGGTTATTAAAGAATTTAAGGATAAAAGAAATGCGAGGAAATAAATGGCCAGATTAACAATGCGGGAAGCGCTTTCTCAGGCATTATGGGAAGAAATGGAAAGGGATGAAAGAGTATTCATTCTTGGTGAAGAGGTAGGAGTATGGGGTGGTACCTATGCGGTCACGAAAGGCTTCTACGACCATTTTGGTGAAAAGAGGGTTCGAGACACACCCATTGCTGAAACAGCGATAGTTTCTGCAGGTATCGGAGCAGCTTTGGTGGGTTTGCGACCAGTAGCGGAGTTGATGACGATAAACTTTGCTTTTGCAGCTATGGACGCCATAGTTAATCAAGCTGCAAAAATGAGGTACATGTTTGGTGGGCAATTCACAATACCATTGGTTATCCGCACCCCTGGTGGTGGTGGTCGCCAATTAGGGGCAACTCACTCACAAACACCTGATGCTGTATTTGCTCATTTCCCTGGTTTAAAAGTTGTTGCTCCAGCCACCCCTGAAGATGCTAAGGGATTATTAAAATCTTCCATCCGCTCAGATGATCCGATCTTATTTATTGAACATGCTACACTCTATCAGGTTCGTGGAGAAGTTCCTGATGGTGACCTGATCATACCTCTTGGAAAGGCAAAGGTTCACCGTGAGGGAAAGGATGTGACCGTCATTACTTACAGTAAAATGCTGGATATCTCTTCTAAAGCTGCTGATGAATTGTCCAAGGAAGGTATTGAAGCAGAAATAATCGATTTGCGCAGTTTGCGACCACTTGATATGGATCCTGTTTTAGATTCTTTCAAGAAGACCAATCGAGCTGTAATCGTTGAAGAGGGTTGGCAATCATTTGGCGTTGGAGCGGAGGTCGCAGCTCGAATTTATGAACAAGCTTTTGACTATGTAGATGCACCTATCAAACGCGTTGCCCAACAGGAAGTTCCCCTTCCATATAATCGTCAGCTTGAACAGATGGCGTTACCACAATTAGACGATGTAGTTAGGGCTGTAAAGGAGGTTTTGTGATGGCAGATATCGTTATCATGCCAAAATTAGGGTTTGATATGGCTGAAGGCACTCTGGTCAGATGGGTCACAGGTGAAGGTGAACGGGTAGAGAAAGGAGCAATTCTGGCTGAAATCGAGACAGATAAAGCCACTGTGGAGGTTGAGTCGGCTTTCTCTGGTGTGGTTCGTCGCTATTTGGTCGATGAAAATTCGATCGTGCCTGTAGGAGAACCTATTGCAATTATCGGGGATCCAGATGAAGAAATAGACCTTGAGAGTCTTTTAGGCAAGGTTTCAGATAAAAACGAGATTGACAAAACTGCACCCTCGCAAGGGGAGAAAGTACAAGCATCTACCGATGATGTGTCTGGAGCGCAACAAGTTGAAGATGGCGATTCACCTACTCGTGCAAAAGAGAAGCTGCCCCCGATGGATGGTGGTGAGATGCTTAAAAATAATCTACCTGAGGGTGTGCGCGCCTCACCCCTGGCTCGCAGGATTGCCGAAGAACGCGGCATTGACCTACGTCAGATTAACGGTAGTGGACCCGAAGGACGGATTGTCAAGAAAGATGTCGAAATGTTTGAACCAGTCGAACCATCTTTCGCTGAACAAATTCCTGAAACGCCCCCTCAAGAGATCAATGCACCCAGAGAAGATCGGCGTATCCCCCTGAGTCGCTTACGATCAATCATCGGTCGACGAATGGCTCAATCGTTTCAGCAATCTCCTCATTTCTTTGTGACCCATGAGTATGATGTAGATTTATTGTTAGGTCTGCGTCAAGAAGTAAATTCTTGGCTACCAGAAGAAGCTAAGATTTCAGTCAATGATTTTATCATCAAAGCTGTAGCTCTAACTTTACGCGAATTCCCAAATCTTAATGCCTCACTAGACGAAGAGAAAAATGAAGTAATTCATCATGGAAACATTAATATCGGAGTTGCTGTTGCAGTCGAAAGTGGGCTACTTACTGTAGTTTGCCAAAATACAGATCTTAAGCCTCTGAGACAGATAGCTAAAGAAGTCCGCGAAATGGTTTCCAGAGCGCGTGAAGGAAAGGTCCGTCCTGAGGATATTGAGGGTTCTACTTTCTCTGTAAGCAATCTTGGAATGTTTGATGTGGATCAATTTACTGCAATAATCAATCCGCCTGAAGCAGCAATCCTTGCGGTAGGATCAGCTCAACAGATTCCTGTGGTGGTGGATGGAGAAATCAAGCCCGCCACCCGTATGAAAGCAACCATATCAATTGACCACCGCGTCAGTGATGGCGCGGAGGCTGCTCTATTTTTGCAGACTTTAGCTAGATATCTGGAAGAACCATTGCGATTGTTAGTATAACAACTTCTTCAACATAATGGTAAAAACACCAACACTTTTCACAGATCAGAGGATTTTCTCATCTTGGCACCAGTTAAGTAAAGGTGAGGTGAATAAATTCAGGATTTTTCAGAACCATGGATTAAGATAGAGTCAAACAATGCCTTCATTAAAATTTGATCTTGCATATTTACAAGTGGGTATCGAGCAGCTGGAAAATTACTTGCAATCAAAGGAACTGTATTATCCAACAGGAGAAAAACCTCCTGCAGGAGAGCCTCCTTTTCCTCGTTTGACGCCGGGAGGCTTGCTTCTAACTCAGGCACGCTTGACTGCAAGAGATTTAAAGTCGCCATTTCTCCAGGAATTTTCTGAATTAAACAAGAAACTAGACTATATAAAAAAGAAATGGCGTGTGGCCTGGGAGAAAAAAGCCGTACGTGATTTCAATGCTCGGATAAACCTGTGGCGAAATTTCCTGGAAGACCACCGGAAAAATCCTCCTGGAAACTATGATCGGTACGCCTATGAGGTTCGTTCAAGAGTGATCTTAGATTTACTCGCTAAAGAAGAGCTTCAAATTCCTTCTGAGAAGCTTGATATCCTTCCTAACCTGGATAAGATATTACGGTCGGTATTCATTCCAGGTGATTTTATCTGGGAACAGGAAATCAGAAAGGGGTTTTCTCCACAGGAATTTTGGTATTTATACGGCTCACTCTCCGAGGTTTGAATCGGGATACTTCTGCCAGTTGTATCTTTCTTGAATTATCTCCTGGCCGATTCCACTTTGTAGGCAATGCAATAAGCCCCTGATTTCATCATGAGGTTCTTCTTTGGTTAATGCCAAGACTGGTTGAGTGAGCATATTGCTTATATCTGGAAAGATTCGGACTGTCTTAACCTCTTTAGAAAGCCAGGATCGAGGTAGGTAGCCAATTGCTGAAGGATCTCTCTCCACCGCCATTAACATCGCTTCTGGATTGGGTGCCAGATTTGCCAGAGTAGTTGGGGGATTATCCAGTAATAACTCATCTTGGACAATTTGATGTAGATCATCATCTAGAAAATTCATCCACACCTGAACTTCAGTGTTTTTCCCCCTGACATTGAGCCAGTTTGTGATTTTGCCTGTGAATAAGTCTACAAGATTTGCGTTGCTGAGTGTATTCACAGGATTAGAGGGGTGAACGATAATGACGATTTCTTCCATAGCTAATGGAACTGAAAATGCATTTGAATTCTCTGGATAACCCAATCGCAGAGCAATGCCTGATTCCTGAATTTCTAAAAAAGGAGCAGAGACTTCGTTAACAAATAATGCGATCTCAGGTTGTTGCATTGCGCAGGTACTGACCGCAACTAAGAGTGGTTTGAGAGCTGGTGTGAAGGAAACGGTCACAACTTGCGGTGTGGGAAGAGTGGGTTCGGTTGAAGGCGCGCTGCAAGCACTGATCATTTGAGAAATGAAGAAGGTTACCAAACATAAATGGGCGGTAAAAGGTGTTGACTTCATTGTTTGAATGGATTTAGTGACCTGATAAGGCCAGGCACAAATTGACCAAACCAAAAATACTGCAATAAATTGCGAATATAAGAAGAGGGTAACGGGTCAAAAAGGCTAACAGCCAGCGTATAGCCAGATAACCCGAAATGGCGCTGGCGATAAACCCCGGAATGAAGCTTGGTAGCAATTCTGCCTGGTTTGGCATACTGAGGAAATCAACCAAAGTTAGTGCGCCAGCTGCTAGCATGATGGGTATTGACATCAAGAATGAAAAACGGGCAGCAGTGGTACGATCGAGATTCCGAACCATTCCACCTGTGATAGTCGCACCGGAGCGAGAAACGCCTGGAAAAATCGCAAGAATCTGGAAACAACCCATTGTTAATGCATCAATCCAGGAGAAATTCTTAATTGTTCGGTTTTGTTTTCCCCATTTTTCAGCTACGATGAGTAAAAAAGCTGTTATAAACAAGAAGAGTGAGGCTGATATTGGACTCCCGAATGCAGATTCTACATCATCCTGTAAAAAGAAACCAACACCACCTGCGGGTATGGTAGCTAAAAGTATATACCAGCCCATACGGCCTTCGTTAGTGGCCAGAGGCTGCCTTTCCCAGATCCCTTTTATAAAAGCAGATGTAATATTGAAAAGGTCGGTCCTAAAGTAAGCAAAAACAGCCAGGAGGGAAGCAACCTGTACCAAAATTTTGAATATAAAGGCTTCGGCTGCAGGCATTTCCCATCGCAAAAGAAAGGGAGTGAGAACCAGATGTCCTGAGCTTGAGATTGGCACAAATTCAGTAATACCTTGAACAATACCTAAAATGATCGATTGAAAAATTGTCATTGAATTATATTGATCAACCTTTTGCCTGCGTCAGTTTTGACCTTCTCTGAAATTTTTGTTAAACGTTTCGACAAATTCAGGATATTTTCCAGAAAATATATTAGTACGAACATCTTTGGTGATGAGAATGAGGGTTCTCAAGTTATGGATAGAAAGCAGTGTTGCGGCAAGCATTTCTTTGGCTAAAATTAAGTGGCGTAGATAAGCACGCGAAAAATTTCGGCAAGCATAACAATCGCAGGTCTCATCGAGAGGTAGTGAATCTCGAGCATAGGAAGCATTCATCACATTTAGTCGAGCTCCAGTTCGGAGGATTGCGGTATTGTGACGGGCAAGACGGGTTGGGAAAACGCTGTCAAAGATGTCTACACCTCGATTAATGCAATTGACCAGGTCTTCTGGTGTCCCAACACCCATAAGGTAACGTGGTTTGTCTTGAGGCAAGGTTGTGTCGATGGCATCTAGTACAGAGAGCATTTCTTCTTTTGTTTCACCGACAGATAATCCTCCTATTGCATGACCTGGGAATCCCAGGCTAGTTATGAATTCTGCAGATTGAATTCGTAAGTCTTTGAAGACACCTCCCTGGATAATTCCGAAGAGTGCCTGATCATGCCTGGTTTTAGCTCTCAGACATCGTTCTGCCCAGATGTGAGTTCTCTCCATAGCTTGTGTGATATATCTGTGATTGTAAGGTTCTGCGCATTCATCAAAAGCCATGATAATATCTGCTCCAAGGTTTTCTTGGATCGCAATAGCTTTTTCTGGGGTAAGGTGATGCAGAGAACCATCAATGTGACTTTTAAATGTGACACCATCCTGATCTACCTGACGGGAATCTGCCAAAGAAAAGACCTGAAACCCACCCGAGTCTGTCAATATTGGGAATGACCAGTTCATAAAATTATGCAATCCTCCCATTTCTCTTACCAACTCATCACCAGGTCTTAAGTACAAATGGTATGTGTTTGATAAGATGAGAGAAGCACCTAATTCTGTCAATTGATTGGGGGTGACTGCTTTGACTGAGGCCTGGGTTCCTACAGGGGCAAAAACCGGGGTTTCAATAATTCCATGGGGAGTGTGAAAAATTCCGGCACGTGCCCTGCCCTGATAAGCTTGAATTTCAAAAGTAAAATGGTTATGTTTCACGAAGCACGATTATACCCTTTTCACCAAAGCAGGTCAAAAAATGAAATGATATAATTCATTGGATCGTTAAATCTAACAAATACCAAGATACGGGCAAAATGGAGAGAATACTATGCAACCCATGAATGTTCCTGGACCTTTAGCCAGGAAGATTATTGAGCGCGATAACGCTGTGATTTCCCCCTCTTATCCTCGGGCTTATCCCTTTGTAATGTCACACGGCCGGGGAACTGAGGTCTGGGATGTTGATAACAATAAGTTTCTGGACTTCGCCTCCGGGATAGCTGTGGTAGCTACAGGACATAGTCATCCAAGAGTAGTCCACGCGATTCAGGAGCAAGCTGAAAAATTTATTCATATCTCGTGTGATTTCTACCATTCTACTTGGGTTGAACTTGGTGAGAAATTGAATGAGATTGCACCCTTTCAAGAAGATGCAGTATCGTTCATGACTAATTCAGGTACAGAAAGTGTCGAGGCTGCGATTAAATTAGCACGCCATGTTCGTGGCGGAAGTCAATTTATCGGTTTTTTAGGAGGTTTTCATGGTCGAACTTTAGGGTCGCTTTCTTTTACTGCCAGCAAGCCCCATTATCATCGTGGTTTTTATCCTTTGATGAACGGTGTTGTCCATGTTCCTTTTCCAGACCCATATCGTCCCTTATTGGCGTCGGAGCCAGGAGAAGATTATGGAGAAACGATTGTACGATATATCGATCAACAGATTTTAGGAAAACTATTGCCTGCTGAAGATGTATCTGCAATATTACTGGAACCAGTATTGGGTGAAGGAGGATATGTTGTCCCTTCCCCAGGTTTCTTCCCAGCTTTGCGTCAGCTATGTGACCGGTACGGGATACTGCTTATTTCTGATGAAGTCCAATCAGGAATGGGGCGTACTGGTCAATGGTGGGCTATTGAACATTTCGGTGTTGAGCCTGATATCATCTGCGCTGGTAAGGGTATAGCCTCGGGAATCCCATTAGGGGCTATGATTGCACGTAAAAGTATAATGACCTGGCCTTATGGCTCTCATGGCACTACATATGGAGGCAATCCAATTGCCAGCGTTGCTTCTTTGGCTACTATCGATTTAATCGAACAAGAGTTCATGAAGAATGCCAGGGAGGTTGGAGAATATACTCTTGATGCCCTAAACGACATGAAATCTCAACATCCAAGCATTGGCGATGTGAGGGGGCTTGGTCTCATGATTGGAATTGAATTTGTTAAAGATAAAGAGACTAAAGAACCAGCTAAAAAACTTCATAACCATATTTCTAATTTAGCCTTTGAACGTGGATTGCTTACTTTAGGATGTGGTGAGAGTGTAATTCGCATTGCCCCTCCATTATGTGTTTCTAAAAGTGAAATCGATGATGGTTTAGCAATACTCGAAGAAGCCATTACCATTGCAGAGAAAGAGGCTTAATTAATCTATGCTTCCTGATTTTCGCGTCCGGCAACGAGACTACTTGCTCGAAATTGGGCGTGCCATCACTCAAGAATTGAATATTGATGATCTGCTGGCTCGTATCCTTAACATTTCGGCTGAGATGTTGGCAGGCCAAAGTGGTTTGATTCTGCTAAGAGAAGAACAAAAAGGTTGGACTGTGGCTGCATCCCATGGTATACCAACAGCCTTTCTTAAATACATTGAACCATTTCTCCCTACGATACCTGACCATGATGATCCAAACCAGTTCGAATTGCAGAAAATCAACCTCTTATTGCAGCAGGTGACTCGAACAGCTAGTTTAGGATTATTAGGTGGCGTTGGTTTGCCCCTGATCTATCATGGACAAGTGATTGGTATGATCCACATTTTCCGCAACTATTCTGCCAGGTTCTCTGCTAACGATCAGGCTTTGCTGCAGAGTTTTGCTGACCAGGCTGCAATTGCTGTTCGTAACGCCCAACTTTATACTCAGATTCGACGAGAAAAGCAGCGATTAGATACACTATTAGATTCTGTTGCAGATGGGATCCTGATATTAAGCTCTGATCATAGGATTGAACATTGTAATCCAGCCTTTGCACGTCTCTATGGTTTTCAAGTTGACAATATTCGTGGAAAGAATCACGAAGAAGTAATCCGCCTTAACCGTATCTCTCATGGCACCACTCTAGAAAAAGCTGAAGCTGGAGCATGGCCATTAACCTCAAACGCAACCTTATACGTGGAAGGTGATTTAGAACGCCCGAACAAGAGACCTTTACCAATTGGAATCACCTATGCGCCGATTGTGTCGACTGATGGGGCGCTGACGAACATAATTGCTACGGTACGGGATATTACCCATTTCCGGAAAGCGGAAGAATTGAAGAGTACATTTATCTCGATTATCAGTCATGAGTTGAAGACACCGGTTGCCTTGATTAAAGGTTACACAGGAACTCTAAGGCGAGATGATGTCAAGTGGGATCGAGAAGTAGTCCATGACAGTTTAGCGGTAATTGAGGAAGAAGCTGATCGGCTCACTGATTTGATAGAAAATCTGCTTGATGCAACCAGATTGCAGACCGGCAGCCTGACTATGAATAAATCAGATATTCATTTGCCCAGTAAAGCTAATGCAATGGCAAAACGATTTCAAAACCAAACAGACCAACATCAAATTAGTGTTGATTTTCCTGCCACTTTTCCAGTGATAGAAGCTGACGAAGACCGAACAGATCAGGTTCTATTTAATCTCCTTTCAAATGCGATAAAATATTCTCCACAAGGTGGAGAGATTCAGATTAGTGGACATGTACGCCCAGAGCAAGTAGTTGTTTGTGTCAGCGATCAGGGTCCAGGCATCGCTCCTGAAGATATACCCCATATTTTTGATCGCTTCTATCGATCTGAAGAAGCCAGTCGAACGACGAAAGGCGCTGGGTTAGGACTTTTCCTAACACGAGCCATTATCGAAGCTCATGGTGGAAGAATTTGGGTAGACCCGAAACCAGGAGAAGGGGCTCGAATTTGTTTTTCTCTTCCACGTGAGTGAGATTTTTCAAGAGAATTTCAACCAATAATTAGTAAAAGATTACATAATTTTAAAACTTTATTTAGGAGTTATTAATGCCAAGAAAAACTATGAATTGCCCAAACTGCCGCCAGGCAATAGTGGCAGATATCAAACAATTATTTGATCTTAATGTTGATCCAGTAGCAAAACAACAACTATTATCAGGTACAGTAAATTTTACCCAATGCCCTCATTGTGGTTACCAAGGCATGCTGGCGACACCCATTGTGTATCATGACCCCGAGAAAGAGCTTCTATTATCATTTGTGCCCAACGAACTGGGATTACCACATGAAGAGCAAGAACGAATTTTGGGGTCGTTGATCAAAGATGTAGTAAATAATCTACCACAAGAGCAGCGAAAGGGTTATCTTTTTCGACCTCAAACACATCTTACTCTACAAGGTTTAGTGGAACGAATTTTAGAATCAGATGGAATAACTCGTGAAATGATTGAAGCTCAACAAAAGCGTTTAAACTTGCTTCAACGTCTCATGAACACTTTGGATCAAAAGGCTAGATCGGAAATTGTTGAGCAAGAAAGCGACCTGATTGATGCTGACTTCTTCCAGCTTTTTAGTAGATATATGCAGGCTGCAGTGATGAGTGGCGATGAAACCAATGTCAGCCGTCTGGAAACATTACAAACTGAACTTCTAGAAATGACAGAATATGGTCGAGAATTCAAGGCGCAGGCAGAGGAAATTCAAACCGCAATCGAGTCACTTCAGGAAATTGGAAAATCGGGCTTAACGCGAGAAAAATTACTCAAATTGGTGATTGAGGCGCCCAACGAGACTCGTTTGAGCGCGCTGGTCAGTTTAGCTCGCCCAGCGATGGATTATAGTTTCTTTCAATTGCTCAGTGATCGCATTGATCGCGCACGTGACCATGGTCGCCAGAGATTAATTGAGTTGCGAGAACATCTATTAGAATTAACTACCAAGATCGATGAGCATATAGAAGCTCGAGCTGGCGCTTCACGGAAGCTGTTGGAAAAAATCATACAATCTAAAGACACTCGACAAGCAACCTTGCAGGTTCTTCCATCTGTAGACGAATTTTTTATGCAAGCGTTACATTCTGGGATTGAAACGGCCCGTAAAAAAGGAGATCTTGAACAATTAGGCAAATTACAAGAAATCCTGGATCTTATCCAGGAAGTAAGTGCTCCACCACCAGAAATAGCCCTCATTGAAAAACTACTCGAAGCTGAGACTGAAAAGGAACGCCAGGAAATATTAGAAGAACACCATCAAGAAATCACCCCCGAATTCTTGCAGACATTGTCAGCATTAACGTCTGAAGTTCAGCAATCTGGTGGTAACTTAGATCTTGCAGAACGACTTCAAGACCTCCACAAGCAGATTATGCGCTTTTCTGTAATAGTTGACATCCGAGGAAAGTAACTTTTGAAAATCCTGCATGTTGTTGGCGCCAGACCAAATTTCATGAAAATCTCTCCAATTATGCGAGAGATGACCTCTAAGCCAGAGTTATTTGTACAGGTTTTGGTTCACACTGGTCAACACTATGATGACAAGATGTCGGATATTTTTTTTAAGGAATTCGAATTATCCAAACCTGACGTCAATCTTGGGGTTGGTTCTGGATCTCATGCTTGGCAAACAGCTCAGGTAATGTTACGTTTTGAACCAGTGGTTTTGAATTATCAACCTGATTGGGTAATTACCGTAGGAGATGTAAACTCAACTCTAGCCTGCACCCTGGTATGCAGCAAACTTGGCTTTCCTGTGGCTCATGTAGAGGCAGGACTTCGATCTTTTGACCGTGGCATGCCTGAAGAGATCAACCGTCTTTTAACAGACCAGATCTCAGATTTGTTATTTACACCCTCACAGGATGGTAATGAGAACCTTGCACTTGAAGGTATACCATCAGAAAGAATCCATTTTGTGGGGAATATAATGATAGACACTCTGGTGCAGCTTTTACCGAAAGCCCAAAAGCGTTGGTTGGAATTGAAGGATAATTTTCAACTAGATCGTTACATCCTGGTTACTCTACATCGCCCTTCAAATGTTGATGACTCAGATACTTTGAGAGGTATTCTGGAAGCTTTAAATGAAGTCAGCGTGAGAATCCCGGTTCTTTTCCCGATTCATCCCCGTACCCGTCAAAGAATGGATGAATTTGGGCTAATTTCAAGTGTGAGGGGAGTCCAAATCCTTGAACCCTTTGGTTATTTGGATTTTTTGGCGCTTCAGATGCACGCTACTCTGGTCTTAACCGATTCTGGTGGTGTCCAAGAAGAAACTACATATTTAGGGGTACCTTGCATCACTGCTCGGCCAAACACTGAACGACCAATTACAATTGGTATGGGAACGAATTGTCTGGTAAATAGTACCAAAGGTGAGTTGTTGGAGGTGATAACTTCTGTTCTAAAAGAAGGCACACCACATGCAAAGGTTCCACCACTATGGGATGGGCGGACCGCAGCCAGAATCGTTGAGGTTTTCCAAAACTTGTGAGTTGACCGATTAAGCCTAACCTGGTGGGTTTTCGAGTCTTAAACCATGTCCACGCACGGTGATAATATAAGCATGATTGGGATCAATAGCAGCAAGTCGGTCTCGAAGACGTCTCACTAATGCATCCAAGGCTTGTTCCGATACCTCTATTGCATTTTCCTCCCCCCAAATCTTATGAATGATCTCTTTACGAGATACAACTCGCTTCTCATATTCGAAGAGAATCTCAAGCAGATGGAATTGGGAAACTGAAAGGGGTGGAAGAATTTCCTCATCGCCAATCCAAACACGGCGAGAACGTTTTTCCAGGCGTAAATGGCCACTTTTGGTGGGGGCTGGCTCAAAGCCAACAACTGCCTCCAACGGCAGTGTTGCATCAGAACTTAGGTATACGAATTGTTGGGCTAATGCTATCTGAACTACATCTCCGTCCGTTAGAATGGCGGGATCAACGATTATTTGGCCATTAACATGAGTCCCGTTTTTGCTTCCGAGATCTTCCAGATAAAGACCTTTACCAGTTGGAGTGAATCGTGCATGCTGGCGAGAGACTTGCCGGTTGGGGATTTCAATGTCACATGTTGAGTCCCGACCTACAATAATTGCATCTCGTATCAACCATCTCTGGCCGTTTAAAGGACCAGCCTGGGCGACAAGTACAGGGATGTCTTCACTGCTGCGTTCCATTTCCTGACCTCCAGGGTGTATAATACCATTTAAGATCAAAAATGTGAAAAGGATGATCAGAACTGGTCAGTTATGCCCACACCTTTGAAAGTAGATGAGGTTCTTCGAGAGCGCTATAAGATCCGACGTATCATTGGTCAGGGAGGTATGGGGTGTATCTACCTCGCAGATGATCTTCGCCTTGATGGTCGATTGTGCGCACTTAAAGAAGTTGAACATGACAACTCATTACCCGAAGACTTGCTTCACCAAACACGAGATCAGTTCCTGAGAGAAGCAACAGTTTTAGCTCGTCTGGACCATCCCAATCTTCCAAAAGTATCTGATTTCTTCTCAGAAGAAAAGCGCGATTACCTGGTAATGGACTATGTGCCCGGGAAGGACTTACGTACATTAATGACTGAAGCCCGTCAAAGTGATAGCTTTCTCAATGAAAAAGAGGTACTTACATGGGCTAGCCAATTAGCAGATGCGCTTATTTATATGCATAGCCAAGATACTCCAATTTTACACCGGGACATAAAACCTAGCAATTTAAAACTTACACCGAGTGGTCTGATCAAGCTGGTTGACTTTGGTTTGGTGAAGCTTCTTGCTTCTGAAGAGATGACTATCACTGTTCTGCAGGGACGAGGGACTGCATTATACACACCGCTTGAACAATATGGTGGAGATACTGGCCATACTGACTCTCGAAGCGATATTTATGCTTTTGGTGCTACGCTTTACCATCTATTGACTAACCATGCGCCAATTGAAGCCCGGGAAAGGTTTCTGCATCCGTATAGCCTGACACCGATACGAAAACTTAACCCTTATGTTTCATTTCGGACTGAAAGGGCGATAATGTGGGCAATGAGCTTACATCCTGATGATCGCCCACAAGATGTTGAGACCTTCAAACAAGCCTTATTAGGCAGCCTAAGCCCAATAACTCAGCCTAATCCGAGATTCCCTACACCCACATTTGGGGAGATTATTTCTTCTCCTACAGAAAGGTTATTGATAATTTCAATATCAATAATTCTATTGCTTAGTTTTATTGCAACGGTAATTAATTAATTGTTGGTTAACTTTTTATTCCACTCCACCTTTGCCATATAAAAGCAATTATCCATCCCAGTATTGCGCCTGTTATTGTTATTCCCAAAACTCCCCAAGAACCAGTCTCATCGAGAAGGTGGTAACTTCCAGGAAGACCAAAAGCCAGATAAGTGTAAAACAATAATCCACCTATCAAAGCTAGAAAAGCACTCCGTAATCCCCATAACATCAGACTGTACTGAGCTGTGAGCAAGTAAATGCTGCTGCTAAACACACCTGTGAGTAGAATTGCTAAGAACCAATCACCAATACTTGGTAATTTTGGTGGATGTACTTCGGGAACATCATTTGTGATTGGAGTACTGGTAGCGGTGGGTGCCTCTGTTACAGTTTCTGTTGGAGAGATAATTGATGTTGGTTCTGGATCTACTGAATTCCCAGGAAGAATATCGAAGCGCATGACCTGCGACTGAACTGCAGGTTGACTTTCAACTCGAACTTCTAATGATCCAGAACGATCGAGTAGAAAAGAACTTTTCGCTATTCCATTTCGAGTAACTACCATTTGGGATAATTCTTCATTGCTAAAACGATAGAAGAATTCAACCATGGTGCCATCAGGTACGGGGTTACCATTGTTATCCCTAATTATTCCAGTCATTAAGGGCAGAGCATCTCGAACTTCGAATGTTACAGGCGGTTGTGGTGTTTGATTTTCCTCCCCTTCAGTTATGTCAGGTAAGTCTAAGCTCAATTCAATAACCTGATTTGGGTTTGGAGCTGTTGCCGATATGACATCATAGTTTACCCCTGGTACAGAAACTGGCAAAGATCCTGGTGGAAAAGGGATTTCTCCAAACAACAAGCGTGCTGCAACCTCGATAGCTTGTGGTGTCTTGGTGTAAAGACCGTAGTAAGCTGTTAGTTTTGAGATCTCTGTAGCATCTAAATAATAAGGGGCGTTGAAATTAAAAACTAATAACTTTTTTTGGCGATAAAGCTCAGGTTTTTCTGCTAAGAAGCGATTTAGAGCTTGGGAGGTTGGGTCGTTCATGCTTACATTCAAGGAAGCAAATACAATCCAGGTTGCTTGTTGAATGCGTGTTTCTATTTCAGAAAATTCGCCTGCCTCAGTGGAATCCAACAGAGTTATTAATTCGCTATAAGAAAACGATGATAGATTCCTTTGAAGCACCTGGCCTCCTGCGAAAGGACCATATAGGCGTTCTACTGCATTCTCAAACATATTCACTGAGAAAATTTGCTGCTCAGGACATTGACTACACTGTTGTGCGCTTCGAGTATCACTGATGAAAACAATACGGTCGTTCAGCCCGGGCGATTCAGGTATGGATTCTGCAAGTTCTGCTAATGATGGATGAATCAAAGTTGCAGCGGATTGAACTACATCCAATGTTATCTGTGAGGCATTTCCAATAGTTGTAATTCCGTTAAGTTGTGGTTGAACTTGTCTGAGATTGAAGATATCTTGGTAAAGTTTGAACTTTAAAGTAAGAATTCGTAAGACTGACTCATCCACTTTTTGTTTGAAAATAGTGTCTTCACGATATTTAGTGACAAAGAAGTTTAATGTGCGCACAATTGATGTGTATGAGTCAGGATCTTCTGGGGTTATAAATTCACTTCCCAGGTAAAGTAAATCATTTCCGGCTTGAAATGCATCCCGGGCGACATGTCGACTAGGCTCAATTTGGTCGCGTCGTAGAGCACGGCTACCTAAATTAGCACTGACCATTATTCCCCCATTTTGCTTCCAATTTGCTAAAGCTGGTAACCTCATCAATTCTTCAACAGCATTTGGGTCAAGGCTTACCGGACGAGTTGTTTCGCGAATGTTTCCCTGGAAACCCTGGTAGCGTATATGAGATGTGAGTAATCCATCCACTGTGGTAGAAGTAGTCTCTGCATCACCTGTTACCCCAAAGAAAGGGGGTAGCTCCATTTGTTTTAGTGAATCCAAGAGTTTGCGTGCAGTAGCAACCTCTTCCTCTGGTAAGCGATCCGAACTACCAAATCCCGGGAAATGTTTGGCTATGACGGCAATGCGACCTTCGCTTCCTTCGCGGATGCCTCCAACGAAAGCTTTTCCCATTTTCCCAACCCAATAAGGTTCGCCACCAAATGTACGAACACCCAAGTCACCAACACCACGTGTTTGTGGAGTTTCTAGCACATCCAATGACGGACCAAGCAGAAAATTGATTCCTAATGTTGAAAGTTCTTCTCCCAAAATAAACCCTACTTGTTCAGCAAAGTCTGCCTTCCATGTAGCTCCGACTGCCATCTGGCTTGGCAATGGCGTAAGTCCGTTTATGATCTGATCATAGGGATATCCGTCACCTTCTTGAGAAATACCTATAAAAAGCGGGATAAAGGCAGGAGTGAACTCCTGATCTGTATCTGTTATCAGTTGAGTGGATTGAGATGCGGACCATTCAGCTGCCTGAAGGGATCGATTAAGTTCGATTAGTCCAACAAGCGTGTTAGGAGCAGGGGTAAAGTTGTCATTTTCAGCGTGTAAGATTACTCCACCGACATGGTGATTTGTGATTAAATCAAAGATTTGGGATTCTGGTCCAACATCAGTTCCGTGGAATTCAACTAAGAAAAGCTGTCCAATGATTTCCTCAGGTTGTAGGCTTTCAAAAAGGGCCATTGCCCTTTCTTTAGATGAATTTGTCTGTGAGGTGGTTGCCGCGAAGCCAATCTCAAAGGGGTTAATGAGTAAAACGACCAGGATTGTTAATACCAACCTGTTCAAGATAAATAGACTTGTTCTGCAACCCAAGACCTCAGGATGCAGATTGCCTCTGTCCTTCAAATAACTTTCTCCTGTTCAAGGATTCGTTGGAGCATGTTTCGGCGTTCTGCTCCACTCAATAATTCTAAACAACGAATCCGTAAAGGGTCGATCTCTTCTCTTAATAATTTTAACTCATCTTTATCGGGAAGGGGAGTCTCTCTTATTTCTGGGCTAATTAAGAGATCAAATCCTGTTTTAGCCTGAATTCTTTCCTTATTCACTCCAGGATGATAAGTGATCAAACACAAGCGAGGTTTTTCCCTTCCTTGTTCGCTTGAGGGGTCTGTAAATATGAACTGACCCAGATTAGAAACCAGGTAACGAGGCCCATCACCACAAAACCGTGAGGTGTGATGACCCAACCCTGAAACAAAGTCCAATTTCGGAACGAACGTTAGACGGGAATGTCTTGGTACGTATAAATAGACCTGGTGGCTATAAGTTGTTACATCAGGTATGCCACCTGTTCCAGGTAGACGCAGGCGGGGTTCGAGATAATTCTTCCCAAAGGCTATATTGTTAAAATTCCCATACGGATCAATTTGAGCTGGTCTAAAGAACTCTTTGGGTTGTATCCGTGGTAGAAGATCAGCGGCTACTGTAACGAAACCGACTGATGCTAGAGCACGATCTAGCCATAATCCTTCCACCGTGGAAAGCCTTAATGGGGCAGGTTGGCGACAAATCCCTTGTCCAATGGCTGAGGCAAAATATAGGTTGGGTGCGTGGGTTTGGCGAGCAAGTAGATAAGCGGCTGTGACCATAGGTGTTGCCAACCCCTGGGCTACAACTTCGCCATCGCGCACCTGTTGCGCCATGCAAAAAACCATTATTTCATCTACACTTACATTCATCATTCAGTTCCTATTTATAGATGTGCACAAATCTTATTCCTGATTTATTACATTCCCAACGATTTCTGCATGAAGCTCTGGTTGGATATTTCCACCCGATAAGATAACCACAACAGGACGCTTTTTTATTTTACCTGTTAGAACTGCTGCCAGAGAGACTGCAGCTGATCCTTCGATCATCTCTTCATATTTTGTCCATGCGTAATGGATGGCATTTCTGATTTCTGTTTCACTAACAAGGATAATGTCATCTACCAATTCTTTTATCAATGGAATAGTTATTGATTCTGAATCGACAGAACCAGCAAGTCCATCTGCAAGACTTGGTCCTTCAATTACATTCTTTTGTGTACTATGATGAAAAATAGAATAGAAAAAGGGAGATGCGGCGGATTGAACACCGATTAACTTTGAATTTGGATGGTTATATCTTAAGGCAATACCAATCCCAGAAATTAAACCTCCTCCACCTACAGGGACACACCATACAGCGTCTGTTACAACAGGAAGATTATCTAAGATTTCAAGACCCAGGGTTGCCTGACCAGCGATTACCTGTTCATCATTATAAGGAGATACCCAGCATGCTTGATGGTATTGCGTATATTTTTTTCCTGCAGTTTCTGCTTCTGCGTAGCCACCTCTGATCATTTTTACATTGGCACCTAAAGATTTCATAGCATTGACTTTGGTTGGAACAGCGTTTTCTGAACAAAAAATGGTTACATTTGCCCCAACCATATTACCTGCCAAAGCTACTCCCTGCCCATGATTTCCAGCTGAAGCTGCTACTAACCCCTTATTTAGTACTTTGGGATCTAATGTGAGGATTTTATTTAGTGCTCCTCTTACCTTAAACGAACCTGTAACTTGGTGGTTTTCCCACTTCAAGTAAAGGTTTTCGTCCTTATCGTGTGTGATTGGAGTAATGCGAATGTGGGGTCTAATTCGTCCAGCCGATTGTGTTACCCATTCGTAAGGAATCATCTTATCTCTTTACATGACAAATATCTATAACTTTTCTTGTTTGATCCTTCCACGCACCTCAATGGCCAAGAGAGGGTCATCGGTGAATATTCCATCAACACCAATAGAGAAAAGACGCTCCATGTCATGAGCTTTGTTAACTGTATAAACATACATATAACGACCAAGTTGATGAACTCGATTGAGAAGTTTGATATTTACGCTGCTGACTTCAGGGTGAATCGATTGGTATGAGACAATCAATCTACCCACCAAACCCAACATCAATTTTCCTTTTTTTCCTGATAAAGCTATTAAGCCAATTGGTGCCTCAGGAATGAGTCGGTTTATCCTCCTTAGGGATATGGGGTTAAATGAAGAAAATAGAACTTTTCGGGACAAGTTGTGGCGGTTAACGATTTCAGCAACTTTTATTGGCAGGGAATCAAAGGGCGAATAATAATTGGTAAGATCCACATTGATCAAAGTCTCATTTCCTACAGACTCAAACACCTGATCCAGTGTCGGGATTTTCTCGCCTTTAAAGGTAACATCAAAGTGTGATCCAGCGTCAAGTTCTTGAAGTTCTTCTAAGGTCATATCTATGACATTACCTGACCCTGAGGTGGTACGGTCCACAGTTTGGTCATGGATGACCACAACATTGCCATCTGCACACAGTTTAGCATCTAATTCTATTCCATCTGCTCCTTGGCGAACAGCTAAATCGAAAGATGCTAAGGTGTTTTCAGGGGCATATGAACTAGCTCCTCTATGGCCAATTACAAGTGGTTTTGATAGTTCGCTAAACATTAATAGCTCATTTAGATGATAAAAGCGAAAGGAATGAGAAAGAATTAAAGTTCAACAAAGTACGATTCAGCAGCCAAATCTATCAGTTCACGTGTAAGAGAAGGTTCTCTCGATATAAAGCGTGCAATATCAAGAATTTGATCACAAAGGTCACGAGGGTGGGAAGCTCTTAATTTTCTATCTCGTTTTATATACCATTCTTGTAATAGGTAAGCTAAACCTTCATCTTGATAGTTAACCTTCTTGGATTCTGCTACCCTGCGAAAAATTTCCCGATATTCTTCGTAATTTGGATCTACAATCTCAATCTTGTGCCTTAATCTCCTTAGGAATGCCTCATCAACCAGGTCTTTTGGTGGGAGATTGGTTGAAAAAACAACCAATACATCAAAAGGAACTTCAACTTTGCGTCCTGTGTGCAAGGTCAGGTAATCTATTCGATTTTCAAGGGGTACAATCCAACGGTTAAGCAAATCTCGCGGTCTAACTAGTTGACGTCCAAAATCGTCAATGAGTAAGATTCCACCATTTGCCTTCACTTGAAATGGCGCTTCGTAGTATTTATTCACATCGTCGAACACCAAATCTAGACCAGTTAATGTTAATTCACCGCCCGTCATTACGAAAGGTCTTCTAATATGAACCCAACGAGGATCTCTTCTTGCACCTGTCTTTATGCCCCCAGCAGTTTGAGATTCATCTAACGGAGCCAATTGATGGTTGACAGAATCATATATTTTCACTACCTGACCATCGATATAAACAGAATAGGGAATGTACATACTTTCGCTTAGTACCATATCGCCAACTGCGCGTGCTATACTAGTTTTTCCATTTCCTGGAGGTCCGTAAAGAAAAATTGAAGTACCAGAATTTACTGCAGGACCGATATGAAGGAATGTTTTCTCAGAGAGTACTAAATGGGATAGAGCCTTACGAACTAACTTGTTTGGAATGGTTGTTCGTCCACGGCTTTGTTTCCGGATGGCATCGTTATAGATACCTAAAGGTATTGGGGCTGGTCCAGCATATTGGCTACGCTCAATAGCCTCACGTGCACGTGCAATTCCAGCTCCAGTGATTGCATAAAGATATGCTCCTTCTCCCAAACCCATTTGTGATGACTTTACCTCAACGAATTTTTCTCTCTTCAGTACATCCAGAATCAAGTCAACTACATTAGAAAAAGGCAATGCAATTTCTTCGGCAATTTTAAATCCAGTTAAATAACCCTGAAAATATAAAATTTTCAAAACTAAATCCTGCAACCAAAGTTGTGATAGTCCTGTATCTTCAATCTTAGAGATAGTTGCTGGTGTATAGTTAGTTCCTGTTGAGCTGGTTGGGGTATCCGATTGTTTCGGTGTTGATTTTGTGTTCATTCTAATTTTCTCCAAAGGGAGGTAGACTTTGGTTTTCGGGGATGTTAAGAAACTATCAAAGCGATCTGAATTATAAGCATAAAGTTATCGAGTATAGAGATTATAGCATGCAGTTATGTATAATCAAGAGGCTGTCTTTGCCTTATTGTTAAGTTCAAATCTTTTACCGTTGGTATAATTTCACACATGAAAATTTCTGTAATTATTCCTGCATATAATGAAATTGACACAATTGCTGAAATCATTGAGCGTGTTGAAGCAGTTAATATTGCAGATGAGATTCTGGTTGTGGATGATGGTTCAACAGATGGAACTCGTGATATTTTAGTTGCCTTTAATGATCGTGAACCTGTCAGGACGATTTTCCATGAAACAAATCAGGGAAAAGGTTCTGCAGTTCGAACAGGAATAAAACATGCAATTGGTGACTTAATCATTATCCAGGATGCTGATCTAGAATATGATCCAAGAGATTATCCTGCATTACTCACCCCCATTTATGAAGGCCTCTCGGATGTTGTTTTTGGATCGCGATTCTTGGGAGGACCACGTCGCCCAGTCATGTTTTGGCATATGGTTGCAAATAAGATGTTAACTCTGATGACGAACATCTTATATGACACAATTTTGACAGATATGGAGACTGGTTACAAAGTTTTTCGCCGTGAAGTGGTCCAAGATATGACTCTTCACGCAAAACGTTTTGACTTTGAACCAGAGTTCACTGCGAAAATTCTCAAGCGGAAAGTACGAGTGTTTGAAGTGCCAATTCGCTTCAATCCAAGAGATTACCATGAAGGTAAGAAAATTGGGATAAAAGATGCATTTGAAGCTGTATGGACTTTAATAAAATATCGATTTGTGGATTAATTTCAGTTTTGGTTTTTTTACTTTACTGACCGGAAGGCTTAATATCTTTCACATTAAGTTGCAAATTCGGCCTGCCATTCCATTCATTCTTTTCAAAGGTATATAACAAATCAATTTCGCGTGGAAGATAATCTTGCCAGTATCCTTGATTGAAAGCAATTGCGTCAAAAGTAATCCAGCCATCTGTAACAGATAATTTTAGGTGGGCACCATCTTTTCCAACTAGGTGGGAGTTCTTTATCAATAGCTGACGTGAAACAAAAATTGCCGGGGGATTACCATAACCTATGGGTTGTAACCATTCAAGGTAGTCCAGTAACTCTGGCTTGAGTTCTGGTAAGTTAATTTCTACATCAGCAAACAAGGTAGGTAATAATTCTAACGCTCCAAGTTTCTGCTCAACAATCGAATGTAAACGCTTGATCAAATCAGGTAAATATTCATTCCTGACAGTAAAGCCAGCTGCAGCGGCATGACCGCCATGATGTTCGAGTAAATCAGCACATTGGTCCAGAGCTTCCGTGATATGAAATTCCGAAATGCTACGGCAAGAACCACGCGTGAACACATCCCCCTGCTGTGCGACAATAGCTGGACGGTAATAGATATCTACCAGTTTAGATGCGGTTAAACCTACGATGCCTATGTTGAAATCTGGGTGTACAGCAAAAAGTAGCAATGGGTCTGTTTTATCTGCCAGTGCAATTTTCTCAGCCAAAGCTTGAGTTTCACGGGTCAGTTTTTGGCGTTTTTTGTTCTGATCATCTAAAGTTTGGGCTAACTGACCGGCCTCGTTAATATCGTTTGTAATTAGTAGGTTTAGTGCTGCTTGGGCTGAATCTAAACGTCCTGCTGCGTTTAACCTTGGTCCTAAGATGTAACCTATGTCTGTAGATGTAAGCTGCTTTGCTTGAAGCCCTGAGACCATAATAAGGGAGTGTAAACCTTGCCGCCGGATTTGACGAATTTCTTCTAATCCAGCCCGGACGAGAGATCGGTTTTCTCCCACCAGCGGCACCAGATCAGCTACTGTTCCCAATGCGACCAAATCAAGAAAATTTTTGCTGTTTATTTTTTTAATATCTATTGGAATCTGTTTTTGTAGATTAGTTATTAAGACATGAGCCAATTTATAAGCCAGACCTACTCCAGCCAAATCCTTCTCAGGGTATGCATCGTCAGGGCGCCTTGGATTGATTATTGCAATTGCCTCTGGCAATTCTCTGGCTGGATGGTGATGATCACTGATAATTAAATCAAGCCCAATTTCCTTAG
>Ga0114946_10000212_pt1 | contig 36383 bp, 28 predicted proteins | sample WalLakDeSediment_FD_88676 | JGI IMG/M metagenome (GOLD analysis project Ga0114946, IMG submission 88676) | Lake sediment microbial communities from Walker lake, Nevada to study Microbial Dark Matter (Phase II) - Walker Lake 11/02/13 Deep Sediment | ecosystem: Environmental > Aquatic >... | reverse complement strand
GGCTAGGAGCCGAAACGCAGTTGTACCGGGCGTACTACAAGTTTCGGCGACACCGCCCTCGGCGAAAAGGCCAAGCGAGGCGGCGCGAGGACTTCCACCACGGGCTGCTAGCTAGCGCGCAGGCGGAGCGCGCAGGCGGATCTCGAAGCGGGCCCCGCCGAGCAGCTCGCTTTGGTCGACGGTGATCTCGCCGCCATGATCGAGGACGATCTTCTTCACGATCGCGAGCCCCAGCCCGGTCCCGTGGGCGCGGGTGGTCTCGTAGGGCTCGAACACCAGGTCGCGCCGCTCCCGGGCGATGCCCGGGCCGTTGTCCTCGACGATGATCACGACCCGCTCGCCCTCGCGCCGCCCGTGCACGCGGATCATCGGCTCGACGCCGGCCTCTCGGGCTGAGAGCGCGGCGTTCTCAACGAGGTTCACGAGCACCTGCTTGAGCAGCAAGCGATCGCCGAGGAGCTCGAGCTTGGCGGCGTCTGGACCCGCGCTCGGCAGCTCGATCTCGAGCTCGCCGTCGACGTGGGTGTAGGCCCGCTCGAACTCGCCGAGCACCCGCCCGAGCGCGACGGGCTCGAGCTCGACGTCGGGGACCTTGGCGAACTGCGAGAAGCTCGTGACCATGCGTCGGAGGCTCTCGACCTCGTCCTCGACGATCTCGACCGAGTCACGCAGCAGCGCCGAGAACCGCTCGTCGGTCCCGGGGTCCTTCTCGCGCAGCTGCTGGACCGCGAGCTGGATCGGCGTGAGCGGGTTTTTGATCTCGTGAGCGATGCGCCGGGCCATCTCTTGCCAGGCGCCGACCCGCTGGAGGTAGGCGATCCGCCGGCGGGTGTGCTCGAGCTCCTCGAGCATGGTGTTGAACGCCGCCGCGAGCTGGCCGAGCTCGTCGGAGCCGAGCCGCGGGGCCCGAACCGAGAGATCGCCGGACGCCACCCGACGCATGACCGAGGAGATGTCCGAGACCTTGCGGGTGGTCCGGCGGGCGATCAGGATCCCGGCCAAGATCGCGACGAACAACACCAGCAAGGACGCGACCCCGAGCGCCGTGATCATGGCCTCGAGCACCTGGTCGCGCTCGACCACGCGCTCCTCACCGCCAGCGCCCGTGACCTCGACCGTGCCGAGCTCCCGCGCGAGCTCACCGACCCGCTGGTGCCGCGCTTGAATGGCCGGATCGACGGCCCAAGTCACGCGCACCCGACCCGCCTGCGCGGCCGTCTCGAACGGCACCTCGATCGCGACTTGGATCCACCCGGGCCCCCGCTCGGGCCCGAGCACGACCACGGCCTCGGCCCCGGGCGGGTCGACGATGACCTCGACCACGTCGCCGCGCTCGTCGATCCACTCGCGCAAGAACGGCTCGAGCCTGGGGCCCGAGACGCCGGCGAGCTCGTGCGGGAGCAGCTGCGTGCGGGCCAAGAAGGCCTCGCGTTGGGCGGTCGCGACCTCGTCGTAGTAGGGCTCGGCGAGCGCGAGGGCCTCGCGCTGAAACGCGACTTGCTGCTCGCCGACCTGGTCGAAGTAGCGGACCGTCAAGCCGACGAGGTAGCTCGACGCGCCGACGCACAAGATCCCGATCGTGACCAACGAGATGGTGATCCGCGCCTCGAGTCGACCCCACCACGGCGGCCGCTCACGCAGCTCGCGGCGCTCCTCGAACGGTCGAAAGCCCGAGGTCTTGCGCTCGGACTTGCCTGCGGTTCGCTTGGGCACGGCTCAGTCCACGGGCACGTAAAACGGGTGGGTGCGAAACTCGACCAGCTTCTCGGCTTCGGGTCGCGAGCGCACGAACATGCCGACCCACCGCGAGAACATCTCGAGGTCGCGGTCTTGGCCGCGGGCGGCGGCGCTGGAATTCGCCGACGCGGTCTTGGACTGCAGCGGGTTGCGCTGGGCGACGATCTGGACGAAGTGGACCTCGCTCGCCCCCCGCGGGATCTGGTCGAGATCGGCGATCGGGACCGAGAGCGAGGTCGCGGCCTTGATCGCGTCGTCGCGCAGGGCGTAGCGCCGGACCGTGGTCTGGGCCGAGCCGACGCTGGTCTGGACGATGTAGTCGCGGTTCCACGGATCCCACTGCACGGCGATCTCGACGTGCTGGATCGCCGTGGGCGTGCGCGAGCCCTTGGCGTAGAGGCCAAGGTCGAACACCAGCCGCGTCGGGTAGCCGCCGTCGAGCAGCTTCATCGCCTGCTTGTCGGTCTCGCGCAGGAGGTCGGGCACGCTCACCCGGATCTTCAGGCGCTGGGCGCTGTAGGTGAACTTGGCCGGGCGCCGCGGGAGGGTCTCGGGCGCGGCGGCGATCAGCGGCAAGCTCAAGCTCACGACCGCGAGCGAGCAAAACCGTCGACGGCTCACGCCAGTCCCTGTCCCTTTCATAGCGGCACCCGCCGCAAGATGTTGCCGACCGAGATGTCGAAGGTCCCGATGCTGGTGTCGAGCTTGAGCCCAAAGTCGGCGTTGAGGCCGAGCGGGGCGACGAACTCGCCGGCCACGCGCCGCTCGGTCCGCTCGGCCCGGCTGCCGGCGAGCGTGAACACGCCGGCCGAGAAGAACAGGTAGCCGCCGTATACGAACGCCGTCCGCGGCCGGCGAAACAGGGGGATGCCGTACTCGAGATCGACGCGCCCACCGAGCTGCGCGAGCGCGTAGGCGTTGACGCCGGTCTTGAACGTGTCGACGGGCCAGCGCGTGGAGTACTGCAACCCCATCGCCCGGCCCGGCGTCCAGTCGGACAGATCGCCGGGCAGGATCAGCTCGAAGCGCGGGGCGTCGCCGGCGATCTGGGCGCCCCACAAGCTCGGCGTCATCCAGTGGCCCCACGGCAAGCGGAACGAGTAGCCGCCGCCGATCAGCACGCGCAGGTATTCGTAGCTCGAGCCGATCGCCGGCGACGAGAGCTGGACGTCGAGCCGGATGTGGCCGCCCTTGCCCAAGATCGCCGCGCGGCTGCGCTCGTCCCAGATGAACGAGAACTCGGCCGAGCTCAGGTACGAGCGGCCGTCTTCGAGGTGGAGGTCGAGCGGCCGCACGCTGGCGTCGGGCAGGATCTGCGTGGGCGCGTCGGGCAGCTGGGCGTCGATGGCCTCGAACCGAAAGTCGATGCCAAGCCGCAAGTCAGCGCGAAACGGGATCGTGACGCCGAGCACCCCGCCGAAGCGCGAGTAGTTGAGCGTGTTGAAGTTGGCCGGGTCGGCGTCGTAGTGCTCGCCCGCGACGCGGTAGGGCTCGTTAGCCAAGACCGCGTAGGCGCTCGCGGCCGCGCCGACCGGGGTCCCGGCGAACGCCGGCAGCTCCGTATAAATTTTATAGGCCTGCTGGCGCCGCCGGTCCGGCACCCCCTGCGGCCGCATCCCGACCACGAACCCAGCGCCGAGGTGGACCGAGCTCCCCGCGAGGTTGCGGTTCATGAGGTCGAAGCCGTTGGAGAACGGGGTCAGCAGCGAGCCGGCCGTGTGGATGTCGTTGATGACCAGCGAGCCGCGCTCGTGGAGGTCGACGACCAGCGAGGCTTGATCCCTGCGATCGGACACGGGCACCAGCCGGATCGCGACCTGGTCGAAGTAGCCGGTCGCCGCGAGCCGCTGGACCGCTCGATCGATGCGCGCGTCCTCGGGCCACAGCACCTGCTCACCCTCGACCAGGTTCTCGGCCGCGAGCGCCTCGGTCACCTGCTTGGCCGAGACCTGCTTGCGCCCGCGGATCTGCAGGGCGACGATCTCGACGGAGCGCTCGATCGGCCCCTCGACGACCTGGCCGAGGCCGTCGTGCGGCTCGTCGGGCCCGCTGGTCTCCGCGGCCTCAGTGGGTGGCGCTGCGAGGACCTCGCGCGGCCCGGCGATCAGGAGCAAGGGCAGCAGCAGCCCGCACACGACCCCCGTGGACGATGCTCCCCCCAGCACGGCGACTCGCCGGCGACGCTGGTTTCGCCACACCGCGCGGAGTGTACCCGATCGCCCAAGGCTCGCCGCCAGCCGATCACACCAAGCCCCGCGAGCGGGCGCGCTGCTCGAGCTCGGCGAGCTGCTCGGGGGTGTTGACGCCAGCGACCTCGTCGGCGTCGACCTCGACGACCACGACCTCCCCCGCTCGCGCGCGCACGCCGATCAGATCGGTCAGGTAGACCTCGCCGCTCGCGTTCCCCGACCCCAACCCCGGCAGCTCCTCGCGCAGGTGCTCGACGAGCACGCAATAGACCCCGGCGTTGCACTCGGCGATCGCCAGCTCGGCCGGGCTCGCGTCCTTGTGCTCGCGGATCCCCATGACCCGGCCCGACTCGTCCCGCACGATCCGCCCGTAGCCGCTCGGATCCGCCGGCCGAAAGCTCGCGAGGCTGATCCCCGCCGAGCTCCCCTCGCACGCCCGCGCGAGCCGCCCGAGCGTCTCGACCCCGAGCAGCGGCACGTCGCCCGACAGGATCAACACGGCGCCTCGAAACTCCGGGTCGATCACCGGCAGCGCGCAGGCGACCGCGTGGCCCGTGCCGTGCTGCTCGGCCTGCACGGCGAAGTCGATCACCCAGCCCTCGCCGGCCGGCAGCCGCTCGCTGACGGCCGCGCGCACGGCCTCGCCCTGGTGACCGATCACCAGGATCGAGCGCTCGACCCCAAACGCCCGCGCAGCCCGGAGCGGGTGCACGACCAGCGGCTCGCCGGCGAAGCGGTGCAGGACCTTGGCCAGGTCCGAGCGCATGCGGGTGCCTTTGCCGGCGGCGAGCAGGATCGCGAGGGTCTGCATGGGGCTCAGCCAGGCTTGATCGGGGTCAGGCGCGAGCGCATGAACGCGACCCGCTCATCGAGCGAGCGCTGCGGCGCCCCGGGCAGCTCGACCATGGCCTTGGCCAGCACCCGGTAGCGCTTGGTCATCAGCAGCAACCACACCAAGAAGAAGTCGAGGCCGCGAAACACGATCGCGTCGTGCTCCCCGTAGACCGCCTTGTTGCGCTGGAACTCGCCGGGGTAGTCGGTCCAATGGCAGCGCGCCTTGACGTGGTGGTAGATGTGATAGCCGTCGTTGAAGCAGCGCCGGTTGTAGCGCGAGTCGATGCAGGTGATCGAGTTGCGGTACGGGTCCGCGGGCGCGGCGGCGTCGACGAAGGCGTGCTGCGCCCAGTTCCCGGCCATCATCAGGGTCCGAACCATGACCACGGGGATCACGAACACCGCGAGCGTCGCCCGCCAGTCGACGAACACCGCGAGCAGGCCGACCACCACCCAAAACGACGCCTCACCGAGCAGGGTCCGCACGGCCATCTTGGCCTGGTTGCGGCGCACGAAGTAGATCGGCAGCTCGATGATCACCAACACAAAGAACCGAGCATAGTAGAGCAACCAGTGACCGAAGCGATCGCGCTGAAACGGCATGGTCGTGCTCAGGTCGTCCGCGAGGTTGTTCTCTGGGTGATGCATGCCCATGTGGTGGCTAAAATAGGTCTGCGGGGTCTCGCCGAAGAACGGGCCGAGCACCCAGGGGATCACATGGTTGAGCCACCGATACTCGCGCCGAAACAAGATCCGGTGCGAGGTGCAGTGCAGCATCAAGATGAAGCGATCGAGCGTCCACAGGGCCCAGATCCCCAGGTACACGGCGGCCGCCAGCCAAAACCCGGCGCCCGGCAGGACCACCAGGCTGATCGGGTAGAGCGTGAGCCCGAGCAACGCGGTGATCGTGCACGCGACGATCAGCCTGACGAACGGGATGTCGCGGGGATCGTTGACGAGCTTCAACGCCACGCGATCCCAGACCGGGGGATGTTCGGGCAGCGGCTGCGGTCCGGGATCCTGCATGGGCGCGACGCTACCAACCCCAGGCTCCCCTCGCATCCGAGCAGGCGTGAGATCTATTTCGGTCAACGCGGTCAGCGGCTCACGGGATCGCCGCGCGACCGACCCCAAGCGCGACGCCCTGGAGATACACCGCCAGCTCACCGGCGCCGATCAAGACCGGCGCAGGCCCAGGCTCGAGATCGTGGATCCGCGTCAGCACGCTGTCCGGGTCCAGCACGAACAGGTTGCGCGGGCGCCCGCTGGCCGCGACACCGTTGACTTCGGCGGCCGGCTGCGCGGTGCTGTAGAGCAACAACGCGCCGTGATCATCGATCGCCACGGGCACCATGGGGACCCCTACGAGGCGCTCGAGGCCGGCCGACGAGACCCGCACGATCACGCCGCTGGCGAAGTCGGATCCCACGCCGCTGTTGACGCAAGTCCACGCGGCCCAGTGACCGCGGGGCGAGACCACCGGATCGCCGACCCCAGCGCACTCGGTGGTCTCGAGGTTGACCACGCGCAGGCCGTCGAGCGACGCCCGGTAGACCGGGCCCGCTTGGGAGATCAGCACGAGCGCGCTGCCGTCCGCCACGCTGAACCAAGCCAGCGGCGGCGCGCCGAACAAGGGCAGGTTGTCGACGCGCTGCTGCACGCGATCGTAGCGGTAGAGCTGGTCGGCCCCGATCCAGATCGAGACCCTGCGATCGAGCAGCTGCAGCAACCGCAAGCCCGCGCCGGCCCGGACCTCGGCGAGGACCAAGGGCAGGGCCAAGGGCCCGGCCGTGCTCGGGGAGCGCCGGTCGAACTGTTGCCACGGGCCGGCCTCGCTGGTCGCGAAGATCGCCAGCTCGCCGGCTGGATCGACGCCGACCTCGACGTAGCAGTCGAGGCTCGTCTCGCAGCTTCGCTGCACCCGCGGCGCCTCAGGCAGGTTGAGGCCCGTGGCCGTGGCCTCGAGCGCGAGCACCAAGGGTTGGTCGGGGCGGATCGGGTAGCGCACGAAGCTCGCGCGACCGTCGAACCGCTCGGCCGTCAGCAGCACCGGCGCGCGCGCGGCCGCGACCGTCCAAGCCAAGCCCGCGCTGAGCTCGTGCTCCGTCCCCGCCCGAACCAGCGGCTCCGCGATCCCATCCTCGCGGCGCGCGAGCGGCAACCATGGCGCGAGCGGGACCACGGCGAGCGAGCCGTCGGCAGGATCGATCCAGACCAGGGCCTCGTGCGCGAAGCTGACCAGCGACTGACCGGTGAGGCTCGACGGCGGCAGCAGCAGCGGCATCCGCCGGCCGTCGTCGAGATCGAACCACGCGCCGCGCCGCTCGCCGGAGCGAATCAACACCCCGCGGCCGCGGGGATCGAGGCGCAGGCGCTCGGTCGGCTCGCTCCCGCCGAGCACCGCGAAGTCGTCGAACTGCCCGCGATCGTAGACGTGCACCCGCCGGTGCCCCAGACCCTCAAACCCGTCGACCCACACGGCCCGGGCCTCGACCGGCTGCGGCCCGCAGCCGAGCACAGCGGCGATCCCCAAGGCCCCAACCGCCAGCGCCGATGCGCGTGAAGTCACGAACACGGGCCACGCTACCACCGCCCAATTGCCCTGGATAGCCAGCAGCCCGTGGCGCACCACGGGCTGCTGGCTTGCACCGCTCGGCGCCATCGTGCAGGCTCGCGGGCCCATGGCTGAGGACGACAACGGCACGATCGACAGCGACCAAACCAGCACCGATGACAGCGACGAGCTGATGGTCGAGGAGGGTGGCGACGAGCAAGTCGCCGGCCAAAACGCCCAGCTCGAGGCCCTGCAAAAGGCCGCCGCAGAGATCGAGCTGGTCGTCCTCCCGCTGTCTTGCACCAACGAAGGCAAGGGCGCGCCGCTGTCCATGGGCGTGCAGCGCTGGCTCGCCCAGGAGCTCGCGCGGGCCGGGGTCAAAGCCGCCGCGCCGGTGTTCACGGCGCTCGCCGACCAAGACGGCCGCAAGATCCCCGCGCTGCTGATCTACCGCGACCCGTGGACCGACGAGCGCACGCTCCAAGGCGCGAGCCGGTTCCCCAACGCCAAGCGGGTCATCACCGCCGACTTCCACGTGTCCGAGGACAAGCTGGCCCTGACCATGCGGCTCGCGGACATCCACCTCGATGATCCCGCGGACGCCCCGCCGGCCCCCGAGACCTCCGCCGAAGAGGAAGCGACCGAGCCGCTCGTGCCCGGTCGGCTCGACACCGTCGCGACCTGGTCGACCGAGACCACCGCCGAGCACGTCGCCGAGAAGCTGTTCGAGGGCCTGCGCGAGCTCGCCAGCAAGAACGGCCAGACGGTCACCCACGAGGACTGGACCGCGGCGTTCGGGACCGCCGACAAGCAGGCGATGCTCAGCTTCCTCGTCGGGCTCGGCAACCTCTCGGCGCTCCAGGGCCGGACCGTCCCGGCGACCGCCGATCAGATGCTCAACCCGCTGATGGACGCGATCAACCGCGATCCCAAGATGGACGGCGCGATGGAGGCGCTCCACGCGATGACCGACATCTTGCTGTCGATCCAAGCCGATCGCACGGCCGTGCCGCTCTCGCTCCAGGCCCTCTCGATCGCCGCCCAGCGGCGCAAGGACGATCCCGAAGCCTGGCATCACCTCGCGGTCGTCGCCCGCCGCATCGGCGACCTCCCGACGGCCGTCAACGCCTTCAACCAGGCGTTCAACCTCGAGCCCACCAACGTCCAGATCACCGTCAACTTCATCCAGACCCTGCGCCGGGCCGGCGACAGCGAGAACGCCCTCAAGGTCGCGCAGCACGCCGTCGAGCAGGGCAACGAGGCCACGCCGATCCTCGCGTTGCTCGGCAGCTTGCTGATCGAGATCGACGACTTCGACGCGGCCGAGCCGTTCTTGCGCCGGTCCGTCGACGAGGGCCAGATCCCCAGCGCCTACGGCGATCTCGCCAACGTCTTGTGGGATCGCTCGGACGACGGCGACGACGAGCAGCGTGAAGATCGGGAAGAGGCGATCAACCTGCTGCGCACGGCCGTCGGCCTCCCCCACGTCGCCAAGTCGACCCTCGACATGCTCTTGGATCTCGCAACCGAAGACGAGAACGAGGACGCCGAGCAGCTCTTGCGCGCCGCCGGCGAGAAGCACCCGGAAAACCCGGCGGTATTGACCTCGCTCGCGACCTTCCTGATCGAGCGCGACGATCCCGAAGAGGCCCGCGCCGCGCTCACCAAGCTGCTCAGCCTGCCGACCCGCTCCCTCGACGACGACGCCTTCGCCCGCCGGGCCCTGCTCAGCCTCGACCTCGACACCTTCGAGGAGCGCTACGAGGTTGCGATCGATCAGGTCAACAGCGGCGAGTCCAGCAAGCAGGCCGAGGCCGCCGTATTCCTGCGCGAGGTCATCGCCAAGGATCCACGCTACTGGCAGCCGCACCTGATGCTGGCCCTCGCCGTCCGCGAGGCCGAGGGCGACGCCGCCGCGCTCAGCCACCTGATGAACGCCGTGCGCCTGCGCCCCAACGACGCGCAGATCCGCCAGCTGATCGCCGCGATCCTGCGCAAGCAGGGCCGCCCGCGCGAGGCCGTCGAGCACCTCCGAGCCGTCGTCGCGCTCAACCCCCGCGACGTCGATCCGGTCATCAGCCTCGCAACCTGCATGCGCGACGCGAATATGTTCGGCGAGGCCCGGCAGATCTGCACGGCCGCCCTGCAGATGCTGCCGAACCACCCGCAGTTCAAGGCGATCCTCGACAGCCTCCCGGCTGACACGACGACCGCGTAGAGCTGCTAGAGCGCCGACCAGTTTGATCGGCGCTCTAGCAGCTCGCTTCGTCCATCGCCCGGGCGAGCTCGACACACAAGCGCGACACCCCCCCAAGATCGTGCGACGTCAGCTCGACATCGACGCGGTTGTAGACGTTCGTCCAGTCCGGGTGGTGGCACAGGCGCTCGGCCTCGAACCCGACTCGGACCATGAAGGCGAGCGCGGTCTTGAAGTCCGCGAACACGAAGCGCTTGGCCAGGCGCTCGCCGAGGGTCCAACCATCGAGCTCGGCGCGCGCGGCCTCGCGCTCGGCGTCGGACAGGAGCTGATTGTGTGGTTGGGTCATGCGATCGATGCCTCGATGGTGGTTAGCGTGAAGAGCGGAAGAACCGCGAGCTCCCGTCGGGCTCGACGGTGAACGCGACGGTGATATTGAAGTTGTCGGCGTCGCCGAACAGCCCCGGGGGCGGGTTGGGGAACGGCGAGGCGGCCTTGAGCGCGCGCGTGGCCTCGGCGTCGAGGTAGTCGACGCCGCTGGTCCGCTGCACGGCGACCCGCTCGACCGCGCCGTCGCGGCTGACCTGCACGACCACCACCGTCGTCCGCGAGATGCCGCCGATCTGCTTGCCCTGGGGATCGTGGCGGTTGATCGCCGCCTGCACGTTCCAGTGCTCGAGCACCCGCCCGCGCATGCGCGTGAAGAACGACGAGAACAGGTGCTCTTTGCTGTCGAGCATGTTCTCGCGCCCGGCTTTGACGTCGGGCACCGGCTCGGGCTGGCTCGGGCGGCCGTACATGTCCTCGAGCGCGCCCCGGGAGCCGCCGAGCTTGCCGAGGTTGCCGAGCTTCGAGGGCGTGGGCGGAGCCCCGGACTCGGTCCCGTCGGCGGCGCTGACCAGATCGTCGCTGGCGACGGCGGGCTCGTCGCTCGACTCGCTCGCCGAGCTCCCCGGATCGCCCAAGCGCCCGGACTCAGCCGCCGTCGGCGTGTTCTTGACCCGGCTGGTCGGCGCTTGGGTCTCGTCCTCGACCTTGGAGTTGCGCTGAGCGACCCGCGAGCTGTCGGACGGCTCGTCGTTGGCGTCATCGTCGTTGATGAACTCCTCCGGCTCCGCGTCATCGAGGTCCATCAGATCGAGGCTGAGCACCGTCTCGGCCTTGGGCTTGGGCTCAAACCCGTTGAACGAGCGCAGGATCGCGTTGCCGCTGGGCACGATCACGATCGCGTGAGCCAGGCACGCGGCGCCCAGGAAGCCCAACCACAGGCCCCACGAGATGTCGTCCCTGCCGCTGCGCCGCCTCAAGGCCCGGGAGCTTAGCAGCCCGCCAAACTGGGATCCTAACGGCGCGATCGGGGGGATCCACGCCGCCGCGGGATCACTTGACTCGGCAGCGGGGCCGCTCGACCGCATCGAGCGAGACCTGAGCCTCGGCCAAGATCGCCGCGTAGACGGTCGGGGCGTGATCGACGGCCGACGCCGGGCTCGCGAGCAGCATGATCGTGGCCGGCGCGTCGCTCGGAGCGTCGGGCAGCCGGTGCTCGATCACCCGCCCGACTCGCTCGCCGTTGCGCCACAGATCCCAGCCTCGCCAGCTTGGATCGTCGGCGAGCAGCTCGGCGAACGGCGACGGCAGCGGACCCGGGGCCGTGGCCACGAGCTCGCCGGCGAGACCCTCGACCAGCTCGAACAGCGCCGGCCGGTCCCCGGACCCAAGCCCGCGGTAGACCGCGAGCTGAACCAGCGAGCCGTCGCGCAGCTCGAGGGTGTCGAGCAGGCCGTCGACGATCGGCAAGTCGAACGGGACCTTGCGATCGAGGGTCATCGGCGTGACACCGATCGGCGTGTGCACGACCACGCCGCCAAGCTCGCAGCGCTGCGCCCGAGACTCGACGAGGTACGCCTCGGGGTCCTCGCGCAAGACCGCGACGAACGCCACGAGGTTGGCGACCAGCGCGAGGCCGACCCCAACCCCGAGCACCCGCCGGACCACGAGCGAGGCGTCCGTCGGCCACGAGAGCACGGTCAAGCTCGCGACCAGCGCCGTCACCAACAGGGCCACCGGCGCGACGCCAAACCCGACCAAGCCCGGCCAGCTCGTCAGCAGGTTGGCGACCAACAGCAGGGTCAAGGTCACGGCCAGGTTGCGACGCGAGCGTGGCATGACCGCCCGGGAGCGGCTCGGCAAGAGCTGCCAGAGCGCCGCAGTGATCGCCCCGACCGCCATCAGGTTGCCGCCGGTCGGCGCGACGATCGCGAGGCTGTCGAAGCCAAACTCCCACAGCAAGGGCAAGCTCAGCACCGAGGCCGCGACCCCGGCGAGCGCGGCGACGATCGTCGCCCACGCCATGCGGGCCGAGCCGAGCATGCGCTCGACGACCTGCCCCGCCAGCCAGATCGCGTAGATGTCGAACAGCAGCCCGACCAGGTCGACGTGGATCCACGCCGCCGTGAACACCCGGCCCCACGAGCCGCCGCGCCACAGATCTTCGGACATCGCCCCGAGCTCGAGCAGGCCCATGCTCCCGCCGCCGCGCAGCAAGTGCACGGCGTAAACCAGCGCGAGCGCGACGGTCAGCGTGGTCGTCGTCCACATCCGCTCGCGGCCAGGCAGCCGCGGGCTGGCGATCATGAACCCACGCAGACGGATGGTGACGAGGTTGACGTAGTGACGCAGCTCGGGCTCGAGCTGGTGGACGGCCGCCCAGCCGTCGGGGACTTGCGACTCGGCTTGCGGGCCATCGGACTCGACCGGCGCCTGCTCCACGCGGGCCGGCGCCTGATCCACGCGATCGAGCATCGACCGAGCGGCCGCGAGCACCCGGTAGTCCCGCGGGCCAGCGAGCCCCTCGACCTTGCTCAGGGTCTCGGCCGCCTGCTCGGGCTTGCCGGCGCGGCCCAAGGCGATGCCCTTGAACAGCTCGGCGGTCGCCGGGCTCAGGCCGAACAGCCCAAACCGACGGCGTTGGACGACCTCGTCGACCGGGACCACGGCGCCGGCGTAGGCGAGGAAGGTCAGCCAGGCCTGCCCGAGCAGCTCGGCCGAGTTTGGATCGCCACCCAGCGGCCCCTCCTCGATGGCCCGCAGCAGCCCGGCCGCGGTCTCGAGCTGGCCCGACTCCCCGTAGGCGCGCAGCAACCCGAGCGCGAGGCTCGGGCGCAGGGCCGCGTAGCCGACGTGGAACCGGCGCTCGTAGTAGGCGATGCCCTCGTCCCAGCGCTGCCCGTGAAACAGCATCGCGATGATCTGCTCGTGGATGACCGAGACCTCGGCTGGGTCCTCGGCCTCGTCAGCGAGCCGGCGAAAGTGGCCGAGCGCCGCGTCGACGCCCTTGCGCTCGAGCAGCGCGAGGCCCTCGATGATCGGCAGCTGGCGGCCCAAGCCCGAGCCCGGCATCAACATCGCCCGCACGCTGGACAGACGCCCGAGCCAGACCAGGTGGCCGCGAGCGAACGCAAACCGGGCGCCGTGCTCCAAGCCCCACGGCAACACGACCGTGAGGATCACCGAGGCGAGCGCGATGACACCGGAGAATCGATCGCCGCCGATCGCCAGCACGGCCCAGACCAGGCCCGCGCCGACCACGATCGCGTAGCCCCGGCCGATCCCGTCGCTGCGCCGCAGCAGCCGGACCAGCGTCGCCGCGCAGACGATCGCCGCGAGCAGCAAGAGGTGATCAAACAAGGCTATGGGCACGACCGTGCCACCTCACCCGGCCGCATCGCTGGGCCGGTCGCTCGGGCTGGACCGGTCGCTCGGGCTGGGCCGGTCGCTCGCGCTCGGCCGGTCGCTCGCGGCGTCGGCCTCGCGCGCGACGATCTCGAGGTGGCCGATCGCACGAAACTTGGCGTAGCGGGCCGCGAGCAGCTCGTCGAGGGACAGGGCGCACAGCTGCTCGAGCTGATCATCGAGCGCCTGCTCGAGCGCCGCGGCGGTGAGCGTGAGCCCCCGATGGGCCCCGCCGATCGCCTCGCGGACGATCTGATCGCAGACCCCAAAGTTGAGCAGGTCCTCGCTGGTCATGCGCAGCTGCTCGGCGGCGGTCTGCTCGGCGTCGGCGTTCTTCCACAGGATCGACGCGCAGCCGCGGGGCGAGATCACCGAGTAGACCGAGTGCTCGAGCATCAAGATGCGATCGGTGAGGCCGATCGCGAGGGCGCCACCCGAACCGCCCTCGCCGATCACCACCGAGATCGTGGGGACCCGCAGCGAGGCCATGAGCTCGAGGCTCGCGGCGATCGCCTCGGCCTGGCCCCGCTCCTCGGCGCCGAGCCCTGGGTAGGCCCCGGCCGTGTCGATCAAGCAGATGACCGGGAGGCCAAACTGCTGGGCCATCTTCATGAGGCGCTGGCACTTGCGGTAGCCCTCGGGCCGCGCCATGCCGAAGTTCCGCAGGACGTTCTCTTTGGTGTTGCGGCCCTTTTGGTGGCCAATGATCATCACCCGGCGACCGCGGAGCCGACCCATGCCGGCGACGATCGCTGGGTCGTCGGCGAACGCCCGATCGCCCTTGAGCTCGATGAAGTCCGTGGTCAGCTCGCCGATGTAGTCGAGGGTGTAGGGCCGATCAGGGTGCTTGGCGAGCTGCAGCTGCTCCCAGGGCGACAGCTGCGAGTAGTGCTCGCGCTGGAGCTCCGAGGCCCGCGCCTCGAGCCGCGCGATCTCTTTGGCCATGTCCTCGTTGCCGCCCGCGAGCAGCAGCTTGAGCTCGCGGATCTTGCCCTCGAGCTCGACGATGGGCTTTTCGAATTCTAGGACTCGGGTGCTCATGATGGCTGCAACTCCGAAAGCGGCGACGCCAGGAACTCCGCGACTCGGGCCGTGGGACAGGCGGCAGGGTGGTCGATGTGCACGATCCGGTCCATCAGCAGGAGATCTGGGAATTGGTGGCGAAAGTAAGTCCGCTGGCGGCGGGCGTATTGACGGGTCGCCCGTTTGATGGCCCAAGTGGCCTGTGCGAGCGTGGTTTGACCAGCGAGGTGCTCGAGCAGCTCACGGTAGCCGAGGCTCCGCAGCGCTTTGTGCCGGGCATCATAGCCGGCCGCAACCAGGTTCTCCACCTCCCCGAGCCAGCCACGGGTGAGCATCGCCTCGCAGCGCGAATCGATCGCTTCGTCGACGGCCGCGACGCCGGGATCGAGCACGATCATCAAGAGGTCGAGCAGCGGCCGCGGAGGATCGCGCCTTCGCACTGCGCTGATCGGTTCACCGTGGCGCTCACATAACCACAGCGCCCGCACAGCCCGAACCACGTTCCTGGGGTGGATCCCCGCGGCCGTCTCGGGATCGAGCGCAGCGAGGGCTCGATGCACGGCGCCCGCGTCGCTGGCTTCACGGTCGATCCATTCACGATCGAAGCGCGCGCGCGCGAGCTCCCCCCAACCATCAGCGCGATCGGGGCTGCACGCCTCGGCCCCGTCCTCGTTGCCCGAGTGCGACCACCCAGCCGCCCGCAGGTATAGGCCCGTGCCCCCACACAGGATCGCGGGCCCGCGCTCGAGCTGCGCGCGCGCGAGCTCGCCGTAGGTGCCAGCCGCGAAGGGTTGATCGGGATCGACGAGATCCAGCAAGGCGTGCGGCACTCGCCGGCGATGCTCGTCGCTCGGCTTGGCCGATCCGATGTCGAGGCCGCGGTAGACCTGGACCGAGTCGCAGCACAGGATCGATCGGCCAAAGCGCTCGGCCAGCTCCAGCGCGAGGCCGCTCTTGCCGGCCGCCGTCGGGCCCACGATCGCGACAGCCTTGGGCTTGGGCTTGGGCTCGTCGGTCATCGCTCGTCACCCAGCAAGGCCGCCGCGGACCAGCGCCGGACCCCCGAGTCGCTCGCGAGCAGCTGCTCGAGATCATCGTCGTGCTCGCGCAGCAGCTCGGCGAGCCAGCGTCGAGCGAAGCGCGGGCCGCTGTCGCTGCTGACCGCGACCGTGAGCTCGGCGAGCGCGTCCGCGAAGCCGCTGGTGTCGCGGTCGCGGAGCCCCAGCCAAGGGACCAGCCGATCGAGCAGCGCCCCGACCCCGCGGGCGTCGAGCAGCTTGGGCAGCACGGCCGGGACCGCGCGGACCAGCACGGCCGCGTCACCAAAGCCCTCGAGCTCGAGCCCGAGCCGACGCAGGTCGGCGGCGGCGGCGAGCAGCCGATCACGCTCGCCGGCTTTGCGCGGGACCACGATCGCTTGCAGCAGGGCCTGCGCCGGCGCGCGCCCTTCGGGATCGGTCGCCGCGAGCTCGCGCAGCAGTCGGCGACGCACGAGCTGCGTCCGCAGCCGGCGAAGATCCGCGACCAGCAGCTGCGCGTCGAACTCGAACACCGCGACCGGGCCCGGCAAGCAGGTGAGCAGCCGCGGCCCGCCTGGATCGGTGTCCGTGACCGGCTCGCCGACGCCGACGCCGACGCTGCGCGGATCCTCGCCGCGCTCGTCGAACGCCGCTTCGAGCGAGGGCAGCAGCGGCCCGCCCGAGCGCTCGCGGTCAGGCTCGCGCTCGCGGTCCGCGAGGCTCGAGCGCAGGCGATTCACGTCGCCGCGAAACTCGTGCTTGTCCGCGCCGTAGTCCTCGCCCGCCGCCCGGGTCCCGAGGCGATAGCCGGACCCGCGCTCGCGGGCGCCTAGGCCCCCGCCGCCAGCCGCGGCGTAGCGGGGCTCGGGCGCGAGCCCGCTCGCCAAGCCCTCGCGCCGGGACCAGCCAGCGAGGGCCGCTCGCGTGTCCGCCTGACCCTCGCGCGGGGCCGCCCAACCGTGCTCGCCATGCTCGCCGTGCCCGTCACCAGCCTCGAGCCCCGCGCCACGGCGCCACGGCGCCTCGCGCAGGCCCTCGTCGACGAGCTCGCGGACGACCGCATAGACCCGCTGGGCCGCGGCGAAGCGGACCTCGGATTTTTGCGGGTGCACGTTGACGTCGACGGTCCCGTGCGGCGGCTCGACGAACAGGCACGCGACCGGGTGCGAGCCGCTCGGCAGCGCGTCGGCGTAGGCCTGCTTGAGCGCAGCCGCGAGCGTCCGCTCGCGGACGACGCGGCGCCGAACCACGACGAAGCTGGCGTTGCGCTGGCGGGTCGCGGCGCTCGGCGACGCGAACCAGCCCTCGACATGGATCCCGTCGCGCTCCTGCGCGAAGTGGCAAAACGGACCGACGCCGCCGCCGCGCTGCAACACGGCGATGACCCGCTTGGTCTGGCTGTCGGCGGCGAGATCGAGCAGCTCGCGGCCATCGTGGCGCACGCGAAACGAGACCTTGGGATGGACGAGGGCCGCACGGATCACCGCGTCGACGCCGTGGCCGATCTCGGTGGCCTCGGCGCGCAGGAATTTACGGCGCGCCGGGACGTTGGCGAACAGGTGCGCGACCTCGACTTGGGTGCCAAACGGCATGCCGATCGGCTCCACGCTCGGCGGCTCCCCAGGGATCGACGCGAGCTTGTAGCCGACGCGCTCGCCGACCCGGCGGCTGCGAAGCTCGACCCGCGCGACCGCGGCGATCGACGCCAGCGCCTCACCGCGAAACCCGAGGGTGTGGATCTCGACGAGCTGCTCGGGCTCGCGCAGCTTAGAGGTCGCGTGCCGCGTCAGCGCCAGCGCGAGGTCCTCGCGGTGGATCCCGCGGCCGTCATCGATGACCCGGATCCGCTCGCGGCCGCCAGCGACCAGCTCGACCTCGATGCGCGTGGCGCCAGCATCGATCGCGTTCTCGACCAGCTCCTTGACGATCGAGCCCGGCCGCTCGACGACCTCGCCCGCGGCGATCTGGTCGGCGAGCGCCGGCGACAGCACGGCTATGCGCGAGGTGTCCGAGGTGTCCGGTCCGGCAGCCACCAAGCTCAGCCGCTATCGACGGCGCGGTTCCGGCCGCCGGTCTTGGCCAGGTACAAGCGCCGATCGGAGTTTTGGACGAGGTCGTCGGCGTTGGCGACCGAGGTGTCGAGGTCGGACACGCCGATCGAGATCGTCACCGGAATCTTGCGACCCTCAAACGTGAAATCTTCTTCTTCGATCAGCTTGCGGATCTTCTCGGCGAAGATCTGCGCCCCGCGGATGTCGATCTCCGGGAGGATGACCGCGAATTCCTCGCCGCCGTAGCGCGCGACCACGTCGACCTTACGCGCCCGCAAGGTCACCAGCTCGGCGATGCGCCGGAGCACGAAGTCCCCGGCGCGGTGACCGAAGTTGTCGTTGCAGAGCTTGAAGTGATCGATGTCGAAGATCAGCAGGGCGAGCGGTCGATCGTAGCGACGCGCGCGGCTGAGCTCGCGCTCGAGGGTCTCGGTGAAGTAGCGACGGTTGTAGACCTGGGTCAGACCGTCGACCGTCGACAACCGGAAAATCTCCTCGTGGTAGGAGCTCTCGATGTTGTCGCCGGACAAAAACTTGAAGATCGAGCGGCCAACCTTGACCAGGTCGCCGTCGCGCAGATACGCCTCGTGGACCTTGTTGTCGTTGATATAGGTGCCGTTGGTCGAGCCGTTGTCGCGGATCTTGATGCCGTGATCATCGACGATGATGTGGGCGTGTTCGCGCGAGACGGCGTCTTGGCTCAGGCAGATGTCGTTGGTCGTCGCCCGCCCGATGCGAAGGTCGCGGCCGACGATGTTGTACTTGCGGCCAAGATCCTGGCCGTAGATCACGACCAAGCACGCGTCCTTGCGCTTGACCTTGGGGGTCAGCGTCTCGTCGATCTTCGCGTGGACGATCGTGTCTTGATTCTCGTCGCGCATGGGGCGCTCAGTCGGGTCTCTTGATCGCGGTGGGAGGAGTGGGCAGCGCGAACTGGTTTGGCCGAAGCTCGTTCACCGGGGCAGGTCGCGAGACAGGGTAACAAAATCGCGGTCAGAAATCTCTCCGACACCCCGCGAGAGACCCCCCACACGCGGACTCACCACCGCGCCCGGATGCCCACCTTGATGCGCTCGACGGCTGGTTGTCCGTAGGGGTCCACCTGCATGTGCGCGGCTGTGAGCGCGGTTTCCAGCATGCCGTGGACCATCATCGCGGCCAAGGTCGCGGGGCTGCGGTCCCGAACCAAGAGGGTTCGCGTGGGCAAAGTCATGCTCTCGCGGGTCGCCTCGCGCTCGATCACCCGAAGCCGAGCGAGCGGGGCAAGATCGGCGGCGTAGGTCCCTTCAGGGTCATCATCGAAGTCGGCGAAGCTGATCCTGCCGTGCTGCGGTCCATCGAGGAGCAGCTGGGCGACGCTGTGTTGATCGGCCGGTCCGCGCAACGCACACACGAGCTCGCCAACCCGCGATCCGTCATCGCGCTCACGCCCCAGGCTCTCGCACTCCAACTGCTGAAGCCACGCTGCCCAATGGATCAAGACCTCGCTGTAGCACCACAGGATCGAGTAGGGCGCGGGGTGAGCGAGACGCCAGGCGAGCGAGCGCGCGAGCGCCTCGCGCTGAACCGCGCCGGAGGCGAGCCGCTCTCGCTCGTGGATCGCGGCCTCGACCATCAGCATCGGATCGAGGTTCGCGGCCTTGAGCGGCGCTTGGCCAACGGCAGTGAAGACGGACCAGCGACCGCCAACCTCGGGCGGCATCGTCAGCTCGACATGCCCCCCCGCGCTCGCCTCGCGGACCCGCGCGGCGATCGGCGAAGGCTCGCCCCGCTGCGGATCGCTGATCAGGGTCGCAGGCTCGAGCCCGCGACCTAGGCACGCCTCGAGCAGCGTCAACACCTCGATGGTGCCGCCGCTCTTCGACACGACGCACAGCTTCGCGTTGCAGGCGCTGGCCCAGTCGAGGGTGTCGGCGACCTCCCAGGTGTCGACCGTGTCGAGGATGCGGATCGGCCCCGGCCGCAGCCCGGCGACCTCGGCGAACTCGATCGCGGCCCGTGAACCGAGCGCGCTGCCGCCGAAGCCGAGCAGCAAGGTCGGGCCCACGGGCACCCGCCGCAAGAGCGCGTCGTCGACGATGCCGGCCTCGAGATCGAGCCACGCCGGGCGATCGTTCAACAGCGCTTCGATCGCCCGATCCTGCGCGGCGATCGAGTTCGCGGCGTCGGCGAACTCGTTCGCCTCGACCCGAAACGGCGAGCGGGTCTCATCGGGGGCCGCAGCGTCGAGCCACGGAGTCATCGAACCATGGGGTGCATCGCTCACGAGGCCACAATTAGCAGGGCGCAGGCTGGCGCCCAAGCGCCGCGCTCGCGCGAGCGGGCGGGACCGACTTGCGGGGATTTTGACCGGGTCGATCGCCCGTTGTATGGCGGATGACGATGACCGAGGAGCGAAACGCGCGAGGGCGATTTGGCGGACTAGGCGCGATCTTCTTCCTGGCGACCCTGGGCGCGATCGCGTTTTACGTGCAGGAGCAGTCGATCCCCGAGGATCGGGACGAGCTGCGCAAGCCCGCGACGCTGCTCCCCAACCTCGACGAGAAGGCCTTGCCGCCGCTGGCGTGGCGCGACCGGCTCGACCTCGGCGCGATCGCCTTGACCCCGATCCTCGAGGCCGGCGCGAACGCAGCCGCCCCCACCGACGCCCCGGCGCCGGGTACCCCGGGCGGTGAAGACAGCGACTCGGCCTCGCTCAGCGTCGATCCGGCCAAGGCTCGCTACGTGCAAAACCTCGCCGACGGGCATCGGCTGCTCTACACCATCGACCCGGTCTTGCAGCAGGCTGCGCAGACGATCTTCCGCAACCGCGAGGTCCCCTACGCCGCGGCCGTGATCCTCGACCTGCGCGACAACTCGGTGCTGGCCTTCGCCGGTCACTCGAGCATGGACGCGCAGGTTGATCCGCTCGAGATCCTGACCACCGCCTGGGCTCCGGCGGCGTCCACCTTCAAGTTGGTGACCGCCGCTTCGCTGCTGGAGAACGGCGCGGCCTCGCCGGACACCAAGGTCTGCTACCACGGCGGCCTCCAGGGCATCACCGACGACCTGCTCAAGGACAACCCCGCCCTCGACACGCGCTGCGACTCGCTCTCCAACGCGGTCGCCTTTAGCTACAACGTCGTGCTCGCCAAGCTCGCGCTCAACCACCTCGATCAGCGCATGCTCCACGAGACCGCGGCGAGCTTGCAGTTCCAAGCCGACATCCCGTTCGAGTTCCCGATCGAGCCGAGCCCGGCCCACATCCCCGGCGACGGCAACTCCCGAGCCAAGGTCGCCGCCGGGTTTTGGCACGTCGATCTCAGCCCGATCCACGCGGCCGTGCTCGCCAGCATCTACGCGCGCGGCGGCATCTACCAGCCGCCGCACATCATCGCGCAGGTCGTCGGCCCCGACGGCGACGACCTGACCCCTCCGCTGCCCGACCAAAGCCGCGCCCTCGCCGAGAACGTCGCCGATCAGGTGGGTCAGATGATGGTCGGCACGACCCGGTTTGGGACCGCGCGCGGGAGCTTCCGCGACGATCAGGGCGTCGAGTTCATCCCCGGCGTCACGATCGCCGGCAAGACCGGCAGCCTCACCGGCAAGCGCGACCCGGTCCTCAACTACAATTGGTTCATCGGCTACGCGCCCGCCGACCGGCCCGAGATCGCCTTCGCCGTGGTCCTCGCCAACCCCTCGAAGTGGCGGATCAAGGCCCACTACGCCGCTCGCCGGCTGATCCAGATCTACTTCGAGCGGCGCGAAGCCATCAACGAGGCCCGCGCCGCGCGGCTCGAGCTCGACACCCTGATGCTCCCGACCCGCGACCCCGAGACCGGCGCCCTGATCGCCCAAGTCAACAAGCCTGCGGCCGTCGACGAGCAGGCCCCCGCGCCGAACGAGGAGCCCGATCCCGCCATCGAGCTGCCCCCGGTGCCCGGCCCGCTGCCGAGCCTGCCCGGCTTCGACTGAGCGTCCCGCGCGCGGGGCGACTGGGGGCGACTGGGGGGCGACTGGGCGCGACGAGCCCCGGGCCGAACGGTGGTTGGACGCGAGCGCCCGTCTCCCGCGCAGCGGCGACCGGACCGCGTATTTGGCGACCCGCGCGGGTTTTGCTGGGGCTCTAGCCGGCGAAGGGGCGAGCTGGCTGGACCTCGCCGGAGGATTTCGCTACGCAACGCCGACCTTCGCCATGCGCTCGCACCGAGCGCCATCGGCGAGGCCAGCCCGCGGACTTTCATGTTTTACGAGCCATTCCATCTCGGCCCGCTCACCATCGCTCCCTACGGCATCATGGTCGCGCTCGGCCTGCTCGCCGCCATCGTGCTTGGCGGCCGGGAAAACCAGCGCATCCGCCTGATGATGCCCGAGCAGTTCGAGAAGGTCGCGCTGTGGACCGTCTTGTGGGGGCTGATCTTCGCCCGGCTGGTCTACGTGCTCACCGATGTGAGCCGGTTCATGGCCAAGCCCAGCTCGATCGTTGCGATCTGGGAGGGCGGCTTGGTGTTCTACGGCGGCCCGATCGGCGCGGTCTTTTACCTGGTCTACCACTTCGTGATCCGCCGCAAGGGCCCGATCGAGGGCACCAAGGTCGCGACCTTGAAAGAGGGCTGGACCCGCCTGCTGCGCTTCTTCGACCTGGGCGCGCCGTTCTTGGCCCTCGCCCACGCCTTCGGTCGGCTCGGCTGCCTGTGCGCCGGGTGCTGCTACGGCGCCGTCCACGACGGCGTGCTCGCCCTGCACTACCCCGAGGGCTCGCCGGCGTTCTCGGGCGAGATGGGCCGCTACCCGATCCCGCTGCTCGAGTCGGGCATCGAGTTCATGCTGTTTTTGTGGCTCATGAACCTGCGCCTGAAGAAGCGGTTCCATGGCCAGGTCATGCTTCACTACGTGATCTTCTACCCGTTCGCGCGCTTCATCCTCGAGATGTTCCGCGGCGACGCGGTCCGCGGCTACATCGCGCGGCTCGAGACCCCGGCGCTCAATGAAGCCCTGGGCCTCGATCCAAGCATCCCCGTGATGCTCACGACCAGCCAATTCATCTCGCTGGTGGTCGTCGCCACCGCGATCGTGCTGGTATTCGTGGGTAAGAGGGCCTCCGCCGATGGTCCGGCCGCCGATACGGTCTGGTGGGCGGAGGCCGAAGAGGAAGACGCCGAGGACGAAGAAGCCGAAGACGCCGACGAAGCCGACGAAGACGCCGAGGACGAAGAAGACGCCGACGAAGAAGCCGACGCCGACGCCGACGCGACCGAAGCCGCCGACCCCGACGTCGTCCCCGACAAGGCCTAGCTAGGGCGAGAACAGGTCGGTGACGTCCGGCGGGTCCGCCGTGACGCCGCCGCCGACCGAGGCGCTCGCGGTGATGGTCGCGACCACCGTCAGCAAGACGTTGGCCCCTTCCATGTAGACCAGCTGGACACGCAGCAGCCCATCGGTTTGATCCGTCACGCTTTGGGCGACGATGCCCGTCGAGCTGGCCATGGTCGTGCGGACCTCCCAGGCCAGCCACTGCTGCGCGAACAGGCCCCCCGCCGGGTCGAAGGTGTCGACCTTCCACGAGCGATGGGCCGAGCTCGCGAAGCTGATCGGCCAGACCGGACTGTCGCCGTCAGGCACGGGCACGTAACTGTCGGTGAGGGTGACCCGCTTTTGGGTCGTCGCGCTCCCGCGATCGACCCAGGCCTTGTATCGAGCGGCGAAGGTCGCGATGGGCGCGCCAGTGGCGTCACGAAGCACGAGCTCGGAGTCGGTGTAGCGGCGGTCCTGCTTGGGCGCCAGATCGGCGACCTCGAGGGTGGCGGCCCCGGTGTAGGTGGCCTCAAACTCGAAATTTGTGGTCTGCGTCGCTTCGTCGTCGTCGTCGTCGGGCGGCGGGAAGATGATAATGGTCTCTGTACTACCTTGATGCGTGGGCATGGTCCTTGATGGCAGTGATCGGGGCGCCTGTTTCCGTCAAACTTTCGTGCTCGATTCGCTAAAGCGTCACAGCGAGCGGGGCTGCGCCCGCCCTTGACGGGCCCCCGAGGGTCCGAAAAGCTGCACGAACGTCCATGTCTGCCCGCCCAACTCCCCAGCACCGCCTCGCCGATCCGGCCGCCCCCGCGAGGCTCGCGGCCGACTTTCGCCGGGTCCGGGCGCTGACCGAGGCCCTCGCGGCCCCGCTCAGCCCCGAGGATCAGTGCGTACAATCGATGCCCGACGCGAGCCCCACGAAGTGGCACCTCGCCCACACCAGCTGGTTCTTCGAGACCTTCGTGCTGGCGGGCCCGCGCTACCAGGCCGGCTGGGAGTTTCTGTTCAACAGCTACTACCAGACCATCGGGTCCATGCACCCGCGTCGGCATCGGGGGCTGCTCTCGCGCCCGAGCGTCGCGCAGATCCTCGACTACCGCCGGTGGGTCGACGAGCGGATCCTCGCGACCCTCGAATCCGGCGAAGCCGGCCGCGAGGCGCTCGCGCTGATCGAGCTTGGTCTGCATCACGAGCAGCAACATCAAGAGCTGATCCTGACCGACATCAAGCACGCGCTGTCCCTAAACCCCCTGGCCCCGCGCTACCGCGAGCCGGCTGTCGGGCCGGTTATCGGGCCGCCCGCGCTGCGCTGGATCGAGGACCCCGGCGGGCTCGTGCAGATCGGCCGCGACCTGCATGGCGATCAGGCCGAGTTCGGCTTCGACAACGAGGGCCCGCGGCACAAGCAGTGGCTCGAGCCGTTTGCGATCGCCAGCCGCCCGGCGACCTGCGCCGAGTACCTCGCGTTCATCGCAGACCAAGGCTACGCGCGCCCGGAGCTGTGGCTCGCCGAAGGCTGGGACGCGGTCTCGAGCCAGGCTTGGGAGGCGCCCGCGTATTGGATCGCGGCGGACCAACGCTGGATGCTGTTCACGCTCACCGGGCTGCGCGAGCTCGATCCCGATGAGCCGGTCTGTCACCTCAGCTACTACGAAGCCGACGCGTTCGCCCGCTGGTCCGGCGTCCGGCTGCCGAGCGAAGCCGAGTGGGAGCGGCTCGCCGAAGGGGTCGACCCCGCGCGCGGCAACCTCGTCCCGCTGACGAAAGCCGAGCTCGAGCGCGCGAGCCTCCACCCGCGCCCCTGCCCCGCGCCGATCGACCCCGCGTCAGGGCTCGCGCAGCTGTTCGGCGATGTGTGGGAGTGGACCGCGAGCCCCTACTCGCCCTACCCCGGCTACCGCCCCCCGACTGGAGCCGTCGGCGAGTACAACGGGAAATTCATGTGCAATCAGCTGGTCCTGCGCGGAGGCTCGTGCGCGACGCCGGCCGATCACATCCGCGCGGGCTATCGCAATTTCTTCCATGCGCCGAGCCGCTGGCAATTCAGCGGGGTCCGCTTGGCTCGCGACGCGCCGTGATCGGTTAACCTCGAGGGGATGCGGACGCTCCCTTACCTCGCAACCCAGGTCCCGGAGCTCGTCGGTCACGCGCGCGAGGTCTCGAAGCGCAGGCGGCTTCATGGCCCGCAGCTGCCCGGCTGGGGGTTCTCCTACGAGGTCTTCCTCGCCCTGTTTCGGACCCGCTTCGCCGAGGCTCACCTCCCGCCCGAGACGATCCGCGCCCGGTTCGACGCGCTTGGCACCGCGCTCCCGCAGCACCCGATGATCGGCACGCGCGAGGTCGATGCCCACGGCGTGCCGTGCACCGTCGTCTCGGCCCGGCGCCCGGGGATCACCGGCCCGCGCTGGATCCTCTACCTCCACGGCGGCGCCTATGTGTTCGGCTCCTCGCGCTCGCACGCGCCGATGCTCAGCCGCCTCGCTCGGCTCACCGGCGCCTCGGTGCTCGCCGTCAACTACCGCCTCGCGCCCGAGCACCCCTGCCCCGCCGCCCTCGAAGACGCCCTCACGGCCTGGCGCTGGCTGCTCGAGCAGGGCGTGGATCCCAGCGACGTGGTGATCGCCGGCGACTCGGCGGGGGGCGGCCTCGCGCTCTCGACCTTGCTCGCCTTGCGCGACCTCGATCGCCCGCTCCCGGTCCGCGCGGTCCTGCTCTCGCCGTGGACCGACCTCGCCTTGACCGGCGAGACCCCAGCCAAGGCCCGACACGACTTCCTGCCCGACCACGAGCACCTGCAGGCCTTCGCGGCCCGCTACTACGGCGAGCTCGACCCCCGCGATCCGCGGGTCAGCCCGCTCTACGCCAGCGATCTGTCGGGCCTGCCGCCGACGCTGGTGATGGCCGGCGGCGAAGAGGCGATCCTCGACGACAGCACCCGCATCCACGATCGCCTGCACGACGCCCGGGTCGACGTGCAACTGCACGTCGAAGCCCACGAGGTCCACGTGTATCCGATGTTCGCCGCGATCAGCGAGCGGGGTCAGGCGGGGATCAGGCAGATGGCCAGGTTCATCGGCGGATGAGCGGCCCCGCGGCTCAACAGTCGTCGATCTCGGCCAAGGACTCGGCCGCGAGGATGCAGGCGACCAGCCGCGTGCTCGGCCGCAACGCGACGCAGTCGCTCTCGAGCTTGGCCGCAGTCGCGGCGCCGGCCTTCCCCTCGCCGTCGGCGAGCACGACCACGTGCTCGGCGAGCTCGCGGCACTGCTGGTCATTGGCGCGACAAGCACCGAGCACGAGCACCAGACCAAACATCGCGCCACAGGCTGCTAGACTTCGGCTGGTCATCGCGCCCGCAGTTTACCCGCTCTCGCTGTGGTACGCTTGCACCACCCCGTGGAGCGACCGGCCATCAGGAACAGCTGGACCCGCGTCGCGATGCGACGCATCCGTTCATTTCAGCCCGACGACCGACACGGCGTGCTCGATCAGCTCTCGCGCACGACCCAAAACGCGATCGCCAAGACCCGCTCGGACGACTGGCTGCCCATCGACCGCGGGCTCGAGGTCTTCAACGCCCTCGTCGGCGTGCTCGGGCCCGAGCGCGCCGTCGATTTTTGGCGCGATGTCGTCTACGACAGTTGGGTCGGCGGCCTGCTCGAGCCGCTGATCACCGGCGCCCGCGACTCCGGCAAGAGCACGCTGACCCTCGCACCCGAGGCTTGGGCGCTGTCGGCCCGCGACTGCGGCGAGATCGTGCTCGTCCACGGCGAGGACCGCAGCCTCCGGCTCGAGGCCCGCGATCTCCCGCCGCAGCTGCGCGAGAGCCTCGGCCTTCAGGTCCTGTTCGCCGGCGCGCTCAAGGCGATGCTGGCGTTCTCCAAGCTCGACGCGAGCGTCGAGATCGATGCCGAAGGCGAGGGACCGCTGGCGTTCAAGCTCGTGTTTCGCTAGCGCGCGCAGCGAAACCCGATGCCGACGTCGGACACGCTGATGTCGCCCCAGGTCCTTCGGGCCGAGCGGATGTTCATGCCCTGGTCGGTGAACATGCCCCCGCGGATCCCTCGCTTGGGCTGACGCGAGCGGTCTTCCTCGCGGTCGAACACCCACTCGCGCACGTTGCCGGCCATGTCCATCACGCCATAGGGGCTCGCCCCGCTCGGGTGCGAGGCGACCGGCTGGGCCGCACGCAGACCGCAGCCTTGAAAGTTGGCGAGCTCGCAGGTCGGCGCGTCGTTGCCCCACGGGAACACGCGCTCATCGGTCCCGCGCGCGGCCTTCTCCCACTCGGCCTCCGTCGGCAGGCGCTTGTTGATCCACGCGCAGTACTGGCTCGCCTCTTGCCAGCTGACGCCGACGACCGGGTGAGTGCACGCCTCGGTCGGGCGGAAGCTCGCCGCGGGGCTCGTGCAGACCTTGGCTTCGACGCAGCGCGCATACGCGGCCTGGGTGACCTCGGTTCGATCGATGGTGAAGGCCGGCAGATCAACGGTGACGCGGGCCTGCTCGGCGCGGCCACAGACCTTGCTGTCGAGGTCGTCGCAGCCGCTCACGAACTCACCCGCGGGGATCTCGATCATCTGGCCCATGACCGCTGAATCGGGGCACCGCTCGGGCGCCGGTGGTTCGGGCAAGGGCGCGGTTTGGGGGTTGGTGTTGCCCCACACCCCCTCATCGCCAAAGCCCGCGTCGACCCGCGCCCACGGGCAGCCCCGGGCTTCGGGGTTGGCTTGGCACATCAGGTCGTGGCTGCCGTCGTCGTCCTCGGGCTCGTCGGCGTTTGTATCGGGACGTGGGCTCGCGCTCGCGGGCTCGGGCTCCGGGATCGCGCTGGGCTGGGGGTGACAAGCCAGCAACGCGCCAGCGCCGAGGAGCAACGCAACGATCGCACGCGCTCGTTGCTGCTCGGTTCCGATCCGCACCGGTAGACGATAGCCCCTCGCGGGCCCCGGGCCCCCCACGTCGCTGTCGATGGTCGCCATGGCCTACCTGCAACGCAGCGGCGCCGACATCGGTTTGCGCGGCGTCACCTCGATGTAGCGCAGCGCCGCCAACAAACGTCACTTGCCACGCCCACGACCCGCCTCTACGGTCCAGCCAGCCCAAACGCTGTGGGATCGTCAGAACAATCGATGATGTGTCCGCCGGTCTCACTGGGCCGGTATAAACTGCTGTTTCCCGTCGGCCATGGGGGCATGTCGGACGTGTATTTGGCGCTGGTCAACAGCGCGGTTGGGGTCCACAAGCTGCTGGTCGTCAAGCAGCTACGCGCGTCGCTGCTCGACGATAGCGAGGCGCTCTCGATGTTCATGGACGAGGGCCGGCTCGCAGCCCGCCTGCATCACCCCAACGTCGTTCAAACCTTTGAGGTCGGGCACCAGGGGCCGATCCCCTACATGACGATGGAGTTCCTCGACGGCCAGCCGCTGCACCGCGTGCTGCGTCGTCTCCGAGCGACCGCCGAACCCGAGCAGCCCCTCGAGCTTGGCATGCGCCTGCGGATCATGACCGAGATGCTCGAGGGCCTGCACTACGCCCACGAGCTCCGGGACTACGACGGCGCGGCGATGAACGTGGTCCACCGCGATGTCTCGCCGCAAAACCTGTTCATCACCTACGACGGGCAGATCAAGCTCGTCGACTTTGGCATCGCCAAGGCCAGCGATTCGGTCACGCAGACCGAGGGCCGCGGGCTCAAGGGCAAGCTCGCATACATGTCGCCGCAGCAGGCCAACGGCGACCCGGTCGATCGCCGGACGGATGTGTTCGCCGCTGGCGTGATGCTGTGGGAGATGCTCGGCGACCGGCGGCTGTGGGACGGGTGCAACGAGGCGACCGTCGCTCGCCGCCTCGTCGATCACGACCTGCCCGATCTCGCGCTCGCGGACGTCCCCGAGCGGCTCCTTGCGATCTGCAAGCGAGCGCTCGCGCCGGCCGCCGACGACCGCTACCCGACCGCCGAGCAGTTTCGCCAAGAGCTCGAGCGCTACATGACCGACGCGGGCCTCGACGTGAGCCCCCGGGTGAGCCCCCGGGTGATCGGCAAGCGTGTGGCGGCGGCCTTCGCGGTCCAGCGCGCTGAGATCCGCGCGCGCATCGATCAGGAGCTGCGCGCGCTCGTGGGCGACGGCCCGGCCGAACCGGTCGCGCTCTGGCGTGAGCCCTACCGCGGCGGGCCGCTCGAACAAACCCTCGAGTCGGCGCTCGACTCTGACCACGATCGCGCCGCGGAACCCGACGAGGTCACCGCCGACTACGGACCCGTGCTCGACGGCCTCGCCAACGAGGCCCCGCCGCGCCCCGAGCTGCGCCGGGAGGCGAGCGGGATCATCGAGCCCAAGTTCGCGCCGAGCAGCCCCGCGCCTGCGCCTGCGCCACGCTCACCCTCGCGCGGGGCGATCGGGTTGATTCTCGGCCTCGCGCTGCTCGTGCTCGTGCCGCTGCTGTGGTCTGCGCTCCCCCGCCGGGCTCCGAGCCCAAGCTCGAGCCCAAGCCCACCCGAGCAGACCGTCGACCCCGAACTCCCGACCGCTCCCCTCCCAGGCGACTGCGACGCGCCCAACAAGCCCAAGGTCCGGCTCAGCGGCGAGATCGACAAAGACGCGACGCTGACCTGCGAGCGCGACTACGTCCTGACCTTCATCACCAACGTCGCGCCCGGCGTGACCTTGACCATCGAACCCGGGACCACCTTGTTCGGCGACCGCGAGACCAAAGGCACGCTGGTCGTGCTGCCTGGCGCCCGCCTGATCGCCGAGGGCACCCGCGAGCGACCCATCGTATTCACCAGCGAGCAGCCCGAGGGCGAGCGCAGGCCCGGCGATTGGGGCGGCGTCATCCTCTTGGGTCGGGCTCCGATCAACCTGCGCAACGCCGCTGGCGAGCCGATCCGCGGCGCCGTCGAGGGTCTGACCTCCGGTGGGCGCTACGGCGGCGACGACCCCGACGATGACAGCGGCGTGCTCCGTTACGTCCGCATCGAGTACTCCGGCAGCGAGCTCGCGCCCGCCAACGAGGTCAACGGCTTGACCCTCGCGGGCGTCGGCCGCGGGACCACCCTCGACCATATCCAGGTCCGGTTCGCCTCCGACGACTGCTTCGAATTCTTCGGTGGGACCGTCGACGCCAAGCACCTCGTGTGCGACATGCCCGGCGACGACGGCCTCGACTTCGATCACGGCTACCAAGGCCGCATACAGTTCGCCGTGATCCGCGACCGACCCGAGCCCCGGCCCGGCTACGGCGAGGACGACGAGGTCAGCCACGGGATCGAGATCGACAACGACCCCACGGGATCCCCGGCCACGCCACGGACGCGCCCGCAAGTGTGGAACGCGACGCTGTGCGGCGCCGCCCAGGGCCGCTCGCCGAGCTTCGGGATCCTCGTGCGCAAGGCCGCGCTCGCCGAGCTCGGTGGGCTCGTGATCGGGGGCTTCGACTACGCCCTCGATGTTCGTGATGTCCACACCGGGATCGAGATAAACGGCCTCGCGCTGATCGACCAACCGCTCGCCGAGCCCGGCGAGCCCGACGATGACGCTGGCTTCGATGAAGCGCGATGGCTGGCCGACCCCACGCGAGCGCCCTTGCTCGACGTCTCCGGCTTCCCAGGCTGCGGCGGACCCATGCCGGCGAGCATGCTCCCGAGCGCGCCGCTGGTTCCGCCTCGAGGCTTCACCGGGCCGCCCGACGATGGCTTCTTCGATCCCGAAGCGCGGTGGCTGGGCGCGTTCGCGGGCCCCGACGACGATTGGACCGCGGGCTGGGTCGTCTGGAGTGATTGAGTGTCCTGGATCAGGGCTGGACGCACACGCCGACGTCCGCGTCGCCGACCGGCGCGTTGCCGTTGAAGAACGCCGTGCAGCTCGTGTTCGGCATGGTGCAGCTGTCTGGACCGCAGTCGAGATCGCAAAACTCGGCGCAGCAGGCCGCGCTCGCGCAGCCTGGGACCGAGTCGCCGCTGAGGCAGGCCAGGCCCTTGGCGCAGTCGTTGATGAAGCCGCACGACTCGCCGAGCGGGATGTCCTGGGTCAAGGAGGCGCACGCGAAGCTCGACCCAGACCAAAAGCAGCCTTCTCCGTCGGCGCAGTTTTGCGTGATGGGATTGCAGCCCAACACACAAAACGCGATCGAGCCCTGGTTGCTCATCAAGCATTGGGTGCCCTCGGGGCACAGCGGTTGGATCGGCGTGCCCGAGCAAAACGCGGTGCAGGTGCCCATGCTCATGTTGTCGATGCCCCAGCACGCCGAATCCTCGTCGCAGTCGTCGTTCGCGTCGATCGCCCCGGTGTAGAGGCAAGGCTCGCCGACCGTCCCCGTGCCCAACACCGGCACGCACTTGTTGGCGTCCCAGGTGCCGCCCATGCTCGCATAGGGGACGCACTTCTCTCCGTTTGGACAGTCCTGCATGAAAATATCGCAGGTGCTGACGGAGCCAACGTCCAAGGCTGGGATGAAGACTCCGCCGCCGTGGGGCTCGTCCTGGCTGCTCTGGACCACGCCGTCGCCGTCGAAGGGCTCGATGCCCGAGTCGCCGTCCTCGCAGGCATCGATGTCACCGTCCCCGTCGCCCGGCGCTCCGTCGCCGTCGCCCGGCGCTCCGTCGCCGTCGCCCGGCGCTCCGTCCCCGTCGCCCGAGGTCGCGTCCCCGTCGTCCGGCGCTCCGTCCCCGTCGCCCGACCCTCCGTCCCCGTCGCCGTCGCCCGAGGTCGACGCGTCGGTGAACAGACTCTCGGCCGTGTCGTCGTCCGTGCTCTTGCAAGCGACGGTGAACAGGCTCAGCACGACAACGATGGGTAGACGCTTCATCGGCCGATCCTTGGCTATTCGGCCGCGAAAGTCGAGGCCACCAGCGTGAATCGATGCTCGCCTCGATCGGGTCGTTGATACCGTCGAACCCAGCTGTATTCGTGTGAATGTGGCGAGTATTTTCTATCCGCGCGACCGGGTGACCTCGCGCTATCACGCGGATCACGCACTACCCACAAATGGTTCCCCGCGTGCGGCGCCGCCCGAGTCGTCTGGAGTGAATGAGCGAGCGCTCACTCCCGGGCGGTGATCGGGCGGTGATCGGATCGTCGGCGTCGGGGTACTCGCTAGGTTGGAGGCGCGTGCTCGCGGTACGCTGTCGCTTCCACTGCCCCGCCTCACCCCGCATGCGCGCTCGACTCGACCGACGTCTCCCCTCGTGGACCCTCTCGCTGGTCCTGCTCAGCGCGTGCGAGCCCGAGCCCAGCCCTGAGCCGGCCTGGGCGATCGGCCTCGAGCGGGGTCAGGAATTCGGCGCGCTGCTGAGCGTCTGGGGTCCGAGCCCGAGCGAGGTCTACGCCGTCGGTGGCAACCCCGAGGCCGGCGTGATGGTCCGCTTCGACGGCGCGGCGTGGCGCGACGAAGCGCTCCCCGCCAACTTTCCGCTGGCGAACTGGGTCTACGGCGTCCCGACCGGGAGCGAGACCGTGCTGTGGGTGGCTGGCAACGACGGCCAAGTCGCGCGCCGCGGTCCCGCGGGCGAGTGGACGCAGATGGATCTCGGCACGCCCAGCGCCCTGTGGGGCATCTGGGGCGCGGCCGATGACGACATGTGGACGGTCGGCGGCAACATCCCGGGCACCGACCCGATCCTCGCCCATTGGGACGGCCAGGCCTGGGCGCGGGTCACCATCCCGGCGCTCGATCGCGAATTTTCCGCGCTGCTCAAGGTCTGGGGCACGGGCCCCACCAACGTGTTCGCCGTCGGTCACCGCGGGGTCATCCTGCATTACGACGGCCAGGCCTGGACCCAAGAGCTCGCCGGCACGACCGCCGACATCGTCTCGCTGTGGGGCACGGGGCCCGCCGAGATCGTCGCCGTCGGCGGCCGCTCCAACGGGATGATCGCTCGCTACGACGGCCAGGCTTGGACGAGCGAGACCATCGGCATCCTGCCTGGGCTCAACGGGGTCTGGCTCGCCGACGACGGCGCCGGCTTCGTGGTCGGCACCGATGGGGTCGCCCTCGAGCTCGCCCCCGGCGGCTTCGAGTGGAGCTTGGTCGATCGCTCGACCCGGCCCGACACGCTGCATGGCGCCTTTGGCCTGAGCAACGGCAGCCGCTTTGGCGTGGGCGGCAATTTAATGTTTTCACCGCCGTGGACGGGCGTGATCGTCCAACTCTTGCCATGAATTTTAACGTCCAGTTCACGAGCGTCGCGGTCTTGGGTTTGAGCCTGACCGCCTGTCCCGACCCCGCTGACCCCGATCCGGCCCCGGTCCTCGCTAAGGACATCTACGGGCCGCTCGGCGCCATCTTACCCACGGCCACCGACGACCAGCGCGCGACCTTCGAGCGCGGCCTCGCGGTCGCGACCAAGCGCTTCGATCCGCAAGACGGCCTCGGCCCGCTGGCCAACGTCAGCTTCTGCGCGAGCTGTCACGAGAAGCCGGTGTTCGGCGGCAGCGCCCCGCGCTACCGGGACTTCTTCCTCACCGGCACGCAGCTGGCCGACGGCAGCTTCATCCCCGGGAGCCACAGCGGGGTCTTGACCGCCTACGGCTTCCACGGCGCGCCGACCCGCCCGACCCTCGACGCGGGCATCAACGTCATCGCCCACCGCAACGCGATCCCCTTCTTTGGGATCGGGCTGATCGCCGAGCTGTCCGAGGCGGCGATCTTGGCCAACGTCGACGAGCACGACGCCGACGGCGACGGGATCTCCGGGCGGCCCAACTACGATCGCGGCTTCGTCGGCCGCTTCGGTCGCAAGGCCCAGACCGTCAGCATCGAGGGCTTCATCCGCGGGCCGCTCAACAACCACCTCGGCGTGACCTCCGATCCCCTGACCGAGGCGCAAAAGGCCAAGCTGCCCGTGCCCTCGGCCATGCTCGAAGAGGCCGGCGACGGCGACGGCTTTCGCCAGGCGGCCGCGCCCGATGAGCCGCTGTTCGACGACGACGACGTCCCTGATCCCGAGCTGCAGCCCGACGAGCTCTTCGACCTCGTGTCGTTTGCGATGCTGCTCGCTGCGCCCGAGCCCGAGGATCTGAGCGACAACGAGCTCGGCTTGCGCGGCCGTGATCGGTTCAACGAGATCGGCTGCGCCGACTGCCACGTCCCGACCCTCGAAGGCCCGCGCGGGCTGGTCCCGCTCTACTCCGATCTGCTGATCCACGACATGGGCGAGGCGCTCGCTGATGGCGTCGCCCAGGGCCTCGCGAGCGCCAGCGAATTTCGGACCCAGCCGCTGTGGGGGATCGTCGCCGTCGGCCCCTACCTGCACGACGGCCGGGCCGACACCCTCGATCAAGCGATCCGCTGGCACGGCGGCGAGGGCACCCGCGCCCGCGACGGCTACGTCGGGCTCACGGCCGAAGACCAAGGCGCGGTGCTCGAGTTCCTCGCCAGCCTCGGTGGCCGCGAGCAGATCTCCTCGGGCTTGCTCCCGCCCGCAACGACGATCCCCTCCGCCGGCGATCCAGGCTGCCCAACCGAGGACGTGCTCGCCGATCCAAGCTTGCTCGCCCGGTTCACGGCGGGCCGCGAGCTGTTCGATCGTGACATCACCATCGACGCGGGCCTCGGCCCGCTGTTCAACGGCGACGGCTGCCGCGCCTGCCACTTTGATCCGGTGATCGGCGGCTCGGGTCCCGTCGATCTCAACGTCATGCGCCACGGCACCATCGACGCCTTGGGCGAGTTCACGGCCCCGAGCTACGGCACGATCCTGCACAAGCTCGCGATCCCCGGGGTCCCGCGGCCCGAGCACACCCCCGAGCACAACCTGTTCGAGACCCGGCAGACCCCCTCGCTGCTCGGGCTCGGCGCGCTCGAGTCGATCGACGCCGACGACATCCTCGCGCTCCAAGATCCCGACGATCTAAACGGCGACGGCATCCGCGGCGTCGCCCACATCATGGCCGACGGTCAGCTCGGTCGGTTCGGCTGGAAGGCCCAAGTCCCGAGCCTGCGCGAGTTCACCCGCGACGGCCTGAGCGCCGAGGTCGGCCTCACCGTCCCCGACGAGCCCGGCTTTAGCTTTGGCGCCCTCGTCGACGATGACGACGTCGCCGACCCCGAGGTCGACAGCGCGTACATCGATACGCTGACCTTCTTCATAGCCAGCCTCGCGGCGCCCGAGCCCGTGCTCGGCCAGGCGCTCGCCGAGGGCCTCGCCGTGTTCGAGGACATCGGCTGTGATCGCTGCCACGTGGTCGAGCTCCCCGGCGCCCACGGGCCGGTCCGGGCCTACACCGACCTGCTGCTCCACGTCGTCGCGACCGACGACGCCCTGGGGATCGTCGATGGCCAGGCCGATCAGCTGATGTTTCGGACCGCGCCGCTTTGGGGCCTGCGGTTCAGCGCCCCGTACATGCACGACGGCGCCGCGCTGACCGTCGACGACGCGATCATGGCCCACGCCGGCGAGGCCGACGCCGTCCGCCTGGCCTACGAAGGGCTCAGCGCCGCCCAGCAAGGCGCGCTCTTGGACTTCCTCGAGTCCCTATGATCGGGCGCCTGATCATGATCATGATCATGATCAGCCTCGGCGCTTGCGAAGCCGAGCCCGATCATTGCATCGAGGATATTCGCGCGCAGGTGCTCGACCAACACATTCAGGTCGAGGTCGCGGGCCACAGCCTGCTCGCCGAGCTCGCCGACACGGCCCACGAGCGCGAGCTCGGCTGGAAGCACCGGGTCTGCGATCGCGTAGCGATCTTGCTGGTCCCCGACACCCCGGCCTCGGCGATGCCGGTGTGGGGCTGCGCCCTGAGCCAAGCTATCGACGCCTATTTCGTGGCCGCGGGCGAGGTCATCGCAATCGAGCGAATCGAGCCCTGCGCCGAGCCCTGCGGCGCGTGCCCACGCTTGGGTGAGGCGCTCGAGGTCGACGCGGTGCTCGAGGTCCCGGCCGGCGCCCTTGCGGACGTCGGCCTGGGCGCGCCGCTGAGCTTCTGAGTTATTGACGGCACATTGTCATGAGTCGCGGCGCTCGCCGGTTGTTCGAGTGGGCTCGCGAACACAATAGTTGAGCGCACCTTAGCGATCGTGGCGCCGGGTCGAGAGCAGCCCGCTGCGCAGACCAACGCCGTCGAGCGCGGCTGCGTTGGCGGCTCCTCTAATACCACTGAATCGCGCCTTTGAATCGATTGGTCGTCGGGTCAGCAAACCAGTGCAAGCGTATTCAACCCATGACGCGATTCGTAAAACTACCACAATGGCTCTCGACCAGCACCGTGTTCGGCCTCGCGCTGCTCTTGGCCCCGCTCGGCTGCCCCCAACCCGATCCAGTAGACCCGCCGAGTCCGCCAGGCGACGGCGACGGCGACGGCGACGGCGACGGCGACGGCGACGGCGACGGTGATGGCGACGGCGACGGCGTGCCCGGTGACGGCGACGGCGTGCCCGGTGACGGTGACGGCGACGGTGACGGCGACGGCGACGGCGACGGCGACGGTGACGGCGACGGCGACGTCTTCCCCGAGGGCCCCTATCCAAACTGCGGCTGGAACCCCAACCCCAACAACCCCTGGTACGCCTGCAACTTCACCCTCGAGAACCCCGAGATCCCGATCTCGTGCGGGGACATCGAGCCGATGCCTGGCGAGCCGTGCCCCGACGAGCTCACTGTCGTCGGATGCTGCGACATGAACGGCGACAACTGGTGGTGTGAGGGCGGTCTGGTCGCGTTCGAAGAGTGCAACGGCGACGGCGACGGCGACGGCGACGGCGACGGCGACGGCGACGGCGACGGCGACGGCGACGGCGACGGCGACGGCGACGGCGACGGCGACGGCG
>Ga0114946_10000211_pt1 | contig 36413 bp, 30 predicted proteins | sample WalLakDeSediment_FD_88676 | JGI IMG/M metagenome (GOLD analysis project Ga0114946, IMG submission 88676) | Lake sediment microbial communities from Walker lake, Nevada to study Microbial Dark Matter (Phase II) - Walker Lake 11/02/13 Deep Sediment | ecosystem: Environmental > Aquatic >... | reverse complement strand
CTCGAGCATCAGGTTGTCGTCGACCACGTCGATCGCGTCGGTCTCATGGGCGACCTTGCGGGCGAGCCCGCCGGTTGCGACCACCCGCAGGTCCCACTCGAGCTCCGCGCGGATCCGCCGGAGCATGCCCTCGACCAGGCCGACGTAGCCATAAAACAGGCCTGAGCGGATCGCGTCGACGGTGTTGCGCCCGACCACCGTCGCCGGCTTGGCCACGTCGACGCGCGGGAGCTTGGCCGCGCGATGGAACAGGGCGTCGGCGCTGATCCCCACGCCTGGCGCGATCACGCCGCCGAGGTACTCGGGCTTGGGCGAGACCACGTCGAAGGTCGTCGCCGTGCCGAAGTCGACGATCACGATCCCCGCTCCGCTCGTCGCGTAGCGCTTGTGGGCGGCGATCGCCGCGACGATCCGGTCGGCGCCGACGTCCGAGGCCGGCTCGTACAAGACCGGCATCCCGGTCTCGACCCCGGCCCCGACGATCAGGACATCGACCCCGACGTAGCGCTCGAGCGCGGCGCTGATCTGGGCTTCCACGGGCGGCACCACGCAGGCCAAGACGCCGCTGCGGATCGCCGCGAACCCGAATCCCTGGAGGGCCAAGGCGCGCTCGAGCTTGATCGCAAACTCGTCGCGGGTCCAGTCGCGGCGCGTGGCCAGGCGCAGCTCACAGCGCAGGGTTTCGCCCTCGAACACGCCGATCGAGGTGTTGGAGTTGCCGACGTCGACGGCCAGGAGCATGCGCCGCGATGCTACCCCGCTCAGCCCCGCATCTGCTACCGTCGCAAATCGTGAACCACGCAGGACAGGACGGTCCAGAGACCAGCGTGAGCTCAACCCGGGCCGAGAGCGCGCGCATGGATCCGATCTCGCTGATCGAGCAGCGTCAGCGCGATCTTCGGCTGCCGCTGAGTGGTTGGCTGGTGCCCTTCGCTTTGATCGGCGCGGCCGCGGGGCTGTTCTTCGCCGCGTCGATCGCCGTCGATCTGATCGCCGAGTCCGGCGGGCACTTCACCGTCCGCGGCTTGCTCCGCTCGCTGTTCGCCCAGACCGAGGACCAAGCGTCCAACACCTTGGGCAGCCTCGGCGAGGTCATGGCCGCGATCCTCGGGCTCGCGCTCACGGTCTCGAGCATCATCGTGCAGCTGGCCGCGACCCGGTTCACGCCGATCGTGACCTCGCTGTTCTTCCGGGCTCGCACCAACCTCGTCGTGCTCGGCTTCTTCGTCGTGTGCAACGTCTACGTGCTCTGGATCAATTTTGTCGTCGGCCCCGACTCGGTCCCCAGCTGGGGCGTGCTCGTGTCGATGATCATGCTGACCGCGAGCTTGTTGCTGCTGTTCCCCTACTTCGCGTTCGTGTTCAATTTCCTCGAGCCCGATTCAATCATCTCGCGGATCACCACGGGCGGCTTGGCCGCGGCGACCCCCTACCGCGGGAACCGGCGCCGGACCATCAGCACGCGCCAGCGCGAGGCGACCTTGGCCGTCGAGAACCTCGCCAACATCGGGCTCAACGCGGTCCAGCAAAAAGACAAGAACATCGCCTCGAGCGCCACCAACGCGCTTTGTAATTACGCCATCTATTATGGCGACACCAAGGCCGGCATGGTCCAGTCCTGGCACGCGATCCCCGACTGGAACCGGCAGAGCCCGGACTTCGTGAGCCTCTCGGACGAGGCCATCGAGGACCTGCGCCACCGCGGCACCTGGCTCGAGTGGAAGATCCTTCGTCAGTACCAGATGCTCTACGGCGAGGGCCTCGAGGACATGAAGGACCTTTGTTACTTGATCGCGATCAACACCCGCCGGCTCGGCGAGGCCGCGGCCCGGCACGGCGATCTCCCGGCCCTCGACCTCTCGATCAAGTTCTTCAACACCTACCTGCGGGCCACGATCAACGCCAACGACATTCGGACCTGCTACAACATCTTGCATCAATACCGGCAGCTCGGTGAATTCGTCATCGAGCACACCGAGACCGACCCCCGCGACCTGATCTTCGATCAGCCGATGAGCATGACCTCGACGCTCACGATCACCGTCGGGGCGCCGGCCGGCGACCTCAGCGAGCTCGAGCGCCGCGGCCTCGAGGTCGCCCGCTACATGCGCTACTACTCGGGCATCGCGTTTAACCGGGGCATGCCCTTCATCACCGAGGTCATCGCCCACGACGTCGGGGCGCTGTGCGCCTGGGCCTTCCACGCCGACACCAAATTCCACGACGATCTCCTCGCAACCTTCCTGCGCGTCGACGACAACACCGACACCGCGAGCTCCGACACCACCCTAAAGGGCGTCCGCCGGGCCCAGGTCAAGCTCGCGACCACGTATATGATCCACGGCGCCGAGTCGCTCGCGCGCCGGATCCAAGCCGACATGAAGAACGAGCCGGCCGAGCGCCTGCGCGGGATCTGGCAGGAGCTCGCGGCCTTGCGGACCCGCGAATTTTGGGAGGTCAACGACCGCGGCTCGAACTTCGACTACCTCAGCGACGAGCAAAAAGCCGAGCTGCCCCGGTTCTTCGCGTGGTTCCCGGTGCTCAATAAAGAGGCGCTCAAGGCCGCCCGCGCCGGCAGCTTCGAGCCCCCGGGCGCGACGCGGATCGCGGTTAATCTGCCCTGATCGGGGTCGCCGGGCGCTCTAGAAGCCGCGCAGGAGCCCGAGCAGCTCGGTGTGGGCGGCCATCGAGTCGGCGTCGTAGGTGATCGAGTCGCCGGGGACCACCAAGCAGTAGCTGCCGTGGCCGTCGTTGCGGATCCAGCGATCCCAAAACCCGGGGACCTGGGCCTCGAGATCCTTGCGCAGCCGGTTGAGGGCTTGGCGGGTGCCGCTTTGGATCTCGGGCACGTCGAGCAGCGAGAGGTGCTGGCCGGGCGAGCGCTTGGCGTGGACGGCGAGCCGGGCGAACAGGCGGAAGCGTTGCTCGGACAGCATCAGCTCCTTGCCGTTGACCTCGACGGTGCAGCGGCGGCGATCGTAGGTGCCGAGCAGGTGGATGGCGGGCGGACCGCCTTCGCTGGCGGGGGCGGCCGAGTCGCGGCGGCCTTCGCCCGCGGCGAGGGTGGCGTTGTCGCCCGCGGCGCCGTCGTAGCGCGCCTCTTGCCGGGCCTCGAAGCGCTTCATGAGCAGCTCTTTAATCGCGGCCTCGGGCGACTCTTTGCCGCTGTTGAACGGCTTCTTGATGAAGTCATCGGCGCCGGCGAGCAGCGCTCGGCGGCAGTACTCGTGGTCGTCGCCGTGGGCGGTCATCACGATCACGCCGGGTCGGCGCGCGTCGGGCAGCGAGACGATCCGCTCGAGCAAGTTGAAGCCGATCTCGAGCCGCGGCAGCCGACCCTCGCGCAGGGGGATCTTCAGATCGAGCAGGACGTAGTCGAACATCGTGTCCTCGAGCATGCCGAGGGCGTCCTCTTGCGAGCTGGCCGAGCGGACCTCGTGGCCGAGCGACTCGACGGTCTCCGTGACGAGGTCGAGCAGGGTTGGGTCGTCCTCGACGATCAGCGCGACTTGCTTGGCCCTCGATGGTGACAGCGTGACCACGCGCCGATCATGTCGGCTCGCGCGCGCCACGTCCAACGGCGCCGGCCTGCATGAGATCGGGGTCGGCGAGCGAGCGGCCTACACGCGTCCCCCGGCCCCGGTCCCCGTCGGGCCGGCTCGCCCCAGGGTCCGGCCGGCGGAGTCGACTCCCGAATTCAGCGCTTGCTCACAACGGCTGCTCCCGCTATACCAAGATTTAGGTGTTGAAAACGATTTTCAACGCCGTCATCATCACCCCGAGCCCGCCGCTCCTGGCCCTGGCCGCGCCCCCCGGAAGTTCAAACCATGCTCGTCTGCATCTGTAAGGGTGTCTCTGACCGCCGCATCACCGAAGAGATCCGTCGTGGTGCCTGCACGCTCCGGCAGATCCAAGATGGCTGCCAGGCGGGCACAGACTGCAAGGGCTGCGTGCGGCACATCCGGCAGATGCTCACGGCCCAGAGCCACGCGCGCCAAGGCGCGGCCGAGCCCGGCTGAGCCCGGCTGAGCCCGGCTGAGCCCGCCGCGCCCCGCGGGAGTGGCCGTTCGAGTTGAAAGCCATTTTCATCCAACCGGTCGTTCTCCGGCGCTCGAGCGAGCCGTTGAAAACGTCGGTCGTCTTCGCTGGGCGCTGTCGGCGGGCCTCTAGGCGCACGCATTGCGGCCCCCCACCGGCTTGCTACGGTGCCGCCAAATGAAGGGCAAGACCGAGATCATTGATCTGCTCAACGAAGTGCTGACCGCTGAGTTGACCGCCATCAACCAGTACTTCATCCACGCGAAGATGTTGAAGAACTGGGGGCTGCACAAGCTCGGCGATCACGTCTACGCCGAGTCGCTCGACGAGATGAAGCACGCCGACGAGCTCATCGATCGGATCTTGTACCTCGAGGGCATCCCCAATTTGCAGCGCTACAACAAGGTCAGCGTCGGCGAGACGCCCAAAGAGCAGCTCGAGCTCGACCTGCGCATGGAGTACGACGCCGTCGAGCGCTTCAACCGTGGCGTCGCGCTGTGCCGCGACCTTGGCGATAACGGGACCCGCGATCTGCTCGAGAAGATGCTGGTGTCGGAAGAGGGCCACGTCGACTGGCTCGAGACCCAGCTCGATCTCATCGCTCGTCTGGGCGAGACCGCGTACCTCGCCGAAAAGGTCTGATCTGAAGCGGGCACCCCGTGTAAAACCCAGACGTGCGCGATAGCCACGTCGCCTTCCCAACATCCGAAGCGCGAAATCGCTTGCTGCGCCGATCCTGGCGGGCCGGGGAATACGGTTAACATGCAAGGCCGCGCTTCGGATAGTATTTTGCCGCCGTGAGCGAAGCCGCGAAACAAGCCGAAGAGCTGGAGATGCTGCTCGGCACGACCTTGGCGGAGCGCTACCGCATCGACGCGTTGCTCGGGCGCGGGGGGATGGGCGCGGTGTTTCGCGCGCATCACTTGCTGCTTAAGCGCGACGTCGCCGTCAAGGTTTTACACCCCGAGCTCGGCAACAACGAAGACATCTCGAAGCGCTTCGATCGCGAGGCACAAAGCGCCGCCCGCCTCGATCATCCCAACGTCATCCCGGTCACGGAGTTCGGCTCGACCGACGCCGGGGTGAAGTACATGGTCATGCAGCTGCTCTCGGGCCGGGAGCTCGGCGCGCTGATGACCGGGCCGCTCGATCCGCTGCGGTCGATCGAGCTGATGATCCAAATTTTACGTGGTCTCGAACACGCTCACGGCAAGGGGGTCATCCACCGCGACCTCAAGCCCGAGAACGTGTTCGTCACCGAGGACCACGAGGGCGAAGAGGTGCTCAAGCTCGTCGACTTTGGCATCGCCAAGCTGCTCGACGACGAGGACGAGCTCGAGACTGGTAAGCCCTTGACCCGCATGGGCCTGGTGTTTGGCACACCGCACTACATGAGCCCCGAGCAGGCCATGGGTTCGACCGTCGACCACCGCACCGACATCTACTCGGCCGGCGTGCTGCTCTACCAGATGCTCGCGGGGAACGTGCCCTTCGATCATGACGACCCGGTCTCGCTGATCCGCATGCAGGTCGCCGTCGACCCGCCGCCGCTGCCCGAGTCGATCCCGCCGCGCCTCGTTCGTGTGGTGTCGATGATGATGGCCAAGGCTCGAGACCAGCGCTATCCAGACGCCCGCTCGGCCCGCAAGGCGCTGCAGTTGGTCCAGAGCGGGCTGGCCGCCGATGCCGGGCTCCCGATCCCGTTCACGCCTGGCGACACGGGGGTGATCGATCCGGCCGACATCTACCCGCCGGGCTTCGACCGCAGCGCCGCCTCGAGCGGTCCAGCGACCCTCGACGGCTCGCCGCCGTCGATGCCGACGACCCCGACGCCGATGCCGTCACCGACGATGATGCCGGTCGGCCAAAAGTCGCTGACCTTGGCCGACACGTTCACGCACTCGCACCCGGTCTTGGGCCGCTCGGTCTTGGCCGCGATCCCGCGCAAGTGGTGGTACGTCAGCGGCGGCATCCTCACGGTCTTGCTGCTGGTCGCCCTGTGGCCGAGCGGCGACGCCGAGGATGCGCGCGAGGGTGACGGTGACGGTGACGGCGCGGGCTTGCTCGTCGCCCTGACCGGCGACGCCGAGAAACCTGCGGACGACGACGCGCCGGCCAAGCTCGGGATCGACGAAGACACGCTGATCTCGATCGATCAGGCCCTGACCAGCAAGAACGAAGACGCGGCCCTCGACCTGATCCGCCCCGCTCGGGACAAGTTCCCCAACGACCCGCAGCTGCTGTGGCGCGAGGGCAAGGCCCTGGCCATGAAGCGGGCCAAGTCCAACAGGGTCACGGCGCTCGAGCGCTACGGCGAGGCGCTCGAACGCGAGCCGAGCTTGATCGAGGACCCCGACTTTTACGGCGAGCTGTCGGTGCTCCTGCGCAACAGCAGCATCCAAGAGCAGGCCATCAACTTGGCCCTGCAAAAGCTCGGCAGCCCCGGTCACAAATTCTTGCTCGAGCTCGTCAACGTCGACGATCCCAAGAAGATGCTGGGCTGGATCGACCGCCACCGGGTCCTGACCGAGCTCGGTGGCAACCCCGAGTCGACCAAGCTCGTCGATTGGCGGCTCAACTACGCCCGCGACCTCTACCAGATCGGCGACGCCCCGCAGCCGTGCGAGGCGTTCGCCGAGGTCCTCGATCACGTGATCGAGACCAAGGACGCGTACTTCATCGAGCACGTGTTCAACAGCAAGCTGACGCCGCCGGAGACCGGTGACCCCGCGGTCTGTGCCACGCTCGAGGCCAAGCTCGTCGTCGTCCGCGATCTGCTGGCGACGGCCTACCCGACCGAGGCGAGCAGCTTCCAAAAGCGCAAGTCGGGGACCAAGAAAAAGAAGCGGTAGATGGCGCTGGTGCTCGCAAGCGAGTCGCGTTGGCGGGCCGAGCTGTTGGCTCGCCTCGACCTACCCTTCGATCGCGTGGCCGCGTCGTTTGACGAGCGCGCCCACGATCATCGCTTCGCCGAGCTCGGCCCGCACGCGTTCGCGCTGTTGCTCGCCCGCGGCAAGGCCCGCAGCGTCGCCGCTGCGCGACCCAACGACTGGGTCCTCGGCGCCGACCAGATCGCCGTGCTCGAGCCAGTCGGGTCCGAGGCCCCCAAGTTGCTGCACAAGCCTGGCACCGAAGCCCGCGCGCTCGCCCAGCTCATGGAGCTGCGCGGCCGCACCCACCGGTTGACCGAAGCGGTCGTGCTCGTGGGTCCAGGGGGCTACGAGGCGCACGTGATCGACGAGCAGCGCCTGACCATGCGCGAGTTCGACGAAGCCGAGGCGCGGGCCTACGTCGCTCGCTACCAGCCGCTGCACAGCGTCGGCAGCTACCACATAGAAGACGCGGGGATCCGCTTGTTCGCCGCGATCGACGGCGACCACACCGGCATCATGGGCCTGCCCCTGCTTGGGGTGTGCCGCCTGCTTCGGGACGCTGGCCTGCTTGTCTGCTAGTCAGAGCGCATGCTCGCTCGCTTGCTGCCCGTGTTGTTGTTGCTCGTCTCGAGCGCCGCGCTGACCGGCTGCTGGAACCGTGAGGCGACCTGGGAGGCCGCCGACGGCGGACGCAAGGCGATCGTGCGCCCGGGCGAGAGCGAGGCTGAGCGGCTCTACCGCCATGGCCGCGACTGCATGGACACGCTCGAGCGGGACGACTGCGCGATCGACTACTTGGAGCAGCTCATCGAGCTCGCCCCCGATCGCCGCGATCTCGTCGGTGACGCGACCTTTCGCTTGGTCGAGCTCTACCGTCGCCACGACCAACCCGAGCAGGCGACCTTGCTGCTCCGGCAATTTTGGGAGATCGGCATGGCCCGTGGGAGCGCCGGGGTCGTGCCTTACGGGGCCAAATTCGCCCCGGACACCCTGACGACCATGGTCATGATCGACGTCCGGCGGCTCGAGGCCAGCCGCCTCCATCAAGGGCTGCCGCAGGAGGCCAAGGAGCTCATGTTCACCTGCGACGAGGCCCGCCGCGACGCGCTCCAAGCCGAGGCCAAGGCCCGCCGCGAGGCCAAGCGCGAGGCCAAGCTCGCGGCCATGAGCCCCGAGCAGCGCGAGGACTACACCAAGCGCCAGGCCAAGCAAGGCCGCCGCTTTGGTCGGAGCCCGAGCGATGACGCGCAGCTGAGCGAGGCCGAACGAGCCAAGCGAGACCGTGAACGAGACGAGCGCGAGGCCGCGGACAAGACCGTGTTCAGCGAGCTGTGCGTGGTCGCGACGGCGCTCGGCCTGACGGACTACCGCGACTTCGCGACCTTCCTCGGGGCCGCCAACCATGAGGACGCGGACCAGTCCGTTGCGATCGTGAAGCTCGACGAGCTCGAGGCCAAGCTCGGCGCGTCCGTCGAGGCTGGCCGGCTGATCCTCGAGCCCGAGCTCGAGATCAAAGGTCGCGATCGCGCCACCATGCCGCAGATCATGCGAGACAAGCTGCGGGTCTGGACGATCGTCGATCACGAGCTGCGCGGCGACCCGGTCCAGGTCATGAGCTTCGACAAGAACGAGCTGTTCATCGCGCCCAAGGCCCTAGTCCCCGATCTGCTCCACGCCCGCGCCCACGATCAAAACCGGCTCGATCCCCAGCTCCGAGCCTTGCTCGAGCAGGTCCCGGCCGACATCGCGTTCACCACCTTGATCACCCCGCGAGCGACCCGCGAGTTCATGGGCGAGATGGGCACGATGGCCAAGCTGCTGCCCAAGGCCGAGGGCCTGCTGATCGCCGCGGTCGTCTACGACTACGCCGGCTTGTTCGTGCGCGTGCCGACCGAGGACTCGGTCAAGGCCTGGGTGGTCTTGAGCCTCGCCCGCCGGCTGCTCGACGGCGTCGCCGCCGACGAGGCCGACGGCGGCGACGACTTCACCACGAACATCGACATCTCCCAGACTCGCGACGGCAAGGCGCTGCTGATGACCAACATCTTGACCAAGGCCGCGATCACCCAGATGTTCCTGGGCTATTAGCTTGCGTTATAACTACGGCCGCATGACTGAAGGTCCGGACATTCGAGCGCCGCGCGGCGTGGAGCTGACGTGCAAGGGGTGGGTTCAAGAGGCGGCTTTGCGCATGTTGATGAACAACCTCGACCGCGAGGTCGCCGAGGCCCCGGACCAGCTGGTGGTCTACGGCGGCACCGGCAAGGCCGCGCGCTCGTGGCCCGACTACCACCGGATCATCGCGTCGCTGCGCAGCCTCGAGAACGACGAGACCTTGCTGATCCAAAGCGGCCGGGCCGTGGGCATCTTCAAGACCCATGAAGACGCGCCGCGGGTGCTGCTCGCCAACTCCTTGCTGGTCCCCAAGTGGGCGACCTGGGGGGAGCACAACCGGCTCGCGGCGCTCGGCCTGACCATGTTCGGGCAGATGACGGCGGGCAGCTGGATCTACATCGGCACCCAAGGGATCTTGCAGGGGACCTACGAGACCTTCATCGCCTGCGCGCGCGAGCGGTTCGCGGGCGACCTGCGTGGCAAGCTGATCGTGACCGGCGGGCTCGGGGGCATGGGCGGCGCCCAGCCGCTGGCCGCGACCATGGCCGACGCGGCGATCTTGTGCGTCGAGATCGACCCCGAGCGGATCGCCCGGCGGCTCGAGCACAAGTACCTGATGCGGGCGACCACCGACCTCGACGAGGCCCTGGCCTGGCTCGATCAGGCCAAGCGCGCCAAGCAAGGGCTCAGCGTCGGGCTCGAGGGCAACTGCGCCGAGGTCTTGCCCGAGCTGGTCCGCCGCGGGGTGATCCCCGACATCGTCACCGATCAAACCTCGGCTCACGATCCGCTCGAGGGCTACGTGCCCGACGGCATGAGCTTCGCGCAGGCCCTCGCCCTGCGCGAGCGCGACCCCGACGACTACGTCAAGCGATCGATCGCGGCGATGGGCAAGCATGTCCGGGCGATGCGAGCGATGCAGGACGCCGGCGCCGTCGCGTTCGACTACGGCAACAACATCCGGGCCTACGCGGTCGAGGCCGGGGTCGCGGACGCGTTCGAGATCAAGGGCTTTATCCCCGAGTACATCCGCCCGCTGTTTTGCGAGGGCAAGGGCCCGTTTCGGTGGGTCGCGCTGTCCGGCGATCCCGAGGACATCTACAAGACCGATCGGGCGATCCTCGAGCTGTTCCCCGACGACCCCCACCTGCGCCGGTGGATCGAGCTCGCGGGGGAGCAGGTCGCGTGGCAGGGCTTGCCGGCGCGGATCTGCTGGCTGGGCTACGGCGCGCGCGAGCGGGCGGGCCTGCGCTTCAACGAGATGGTCCGCAGCGGCGAGCTCTCGGCGCCGATCGTGATCGGCCGCGATCACCTCGACTGTGGCTCGGTCGCCTCGCCCAACCGCGAGACCGAGGCCATGAAGGACGGCTCCGACGCGATCGCCGACTGGCCAATTTTAAACGCGCTGATCAACACGGCCGGCGGCGCGAGCTGGGTCAGCGTCCACCACGGCGGCGGCGTCGGCATGGGGTACAGCCTCCACGCCGGCATGGTGATCGTCGCCGACGGCAGCGAGGGCGCCGAGCGTCGGCTTCGGCGGGTGCTGACCAGCGATCCAGGCATGGGCATCGTCCGCCACGTCGACGCGGGCTACGAGGACGCCGTTGAATTCGCTAAGCGCTACGGCGTCAAGATCCCCGGGGTCACGGTGGTCACCGAGCCGGTCTCCGACACCTGGCCCGGAGCGAGCGGCTCGTGAGCGTCGCGTTGACCCGCGCGTCGCAGCTGCTGACGCTCGTCACCAACACCGGCGACGACGACACGGCCGCACGCGCCGGCGCGGCTATGGCCGAGCTCGGGATCGTCGAGCAGGGCACGATCGTGTTCGACGAGGACGCCATCACCTGGGTCGGTCCGCACGCTGAATTCCTCGCCAAGCACGAGGCCGGCGAGCTGCCCGTCGACGCGATCCACGACTGCGCCGGCGCGGTGATCATGCCGGCGCTCGTCGATCCACACACGCACTTGGTCTGGGCCGGCGACCGCCGCGACGAGCTCGAGCTGCGCCTGCGCGGGGCCGACTACGAGCAGATCTTCGCGGCCGGCGGCGGGATCTTGTCGAGCGTCCGCCAGACCGAGGCCGCGAGCGAGCAGCAGCTCTACGCGCAGAGCCTCGCTCGGATCGAGCGCATGCGGGCGTGCGGGGCGACGACCTTCGAGATCAAGAGCGGCTACGGGCTCTCGCTCGAGCTCGAGCTGCGCCAGCTTCGGGTCGCGAGGCGCCTGCGCGACGAGGCCGGGTTTCGGATCAAGGCCACCTGCCTGGCCGCGCACGCGTTCCCCGAGCGCGCGCGCGCGAGCCCCTTGGCCCGGGCCAACTTCATCAACGAGATCTGCGAGGTCATCCTCCCGGCCGTCGTCGCCGAGGGCCTCGCCGACTACGCCGACGTGTTTTGCGATCGCGGCGCGTTCACCAAGGCCGAGGCTGACCAGGTCCTGACCAAGGCGGCCGCCCTCGGCCTCGACCTGCGCGTCCACGCCAACGAGTTCGGCCACACCGGCGGAGCCGAGCTCGCCGCCGAGCACCGGGCCAAGTCCGCCGATCACCTCTTGTACTTGAACGATCACGAGCGCCAAGCCCTGCGCGAGGCCGGCGTCGTTGCGACCTTGCTGCCCGGCACCTCCTTGGTCCTGGGCAAGCCCTACGCCGATGGCCGCGCGTTGATCGACGCCAACGTCCCGGTCGCGGTCGCAAGCGACTGCAACCCCGGCTCATGCGCGTTCGAGAACCTCGCCATGGTCCTCGCCCTAGCTTGCTACGGCTGCAAGCTCACCCCGGCCGAGGCGGTGGTCGCAACCACCCACAACGCCGCCGCCTCGCTCGGCCTGAGCGCCTCGCTCGGCCGGCTCGCGCCGAGCATGAGCGCCGACCTCCTGGTCCTCGCAACCGACGACTACCGCGACCTCGTCTACCACGCCGCTTCACCCTTGGTCCGCGAGGTCTGGTCGCGGGGCCATCGCGTCAGCTGAGTCCTCGTGACCACATACCCCACTCCGACGGCCCTGCTCGAGCGCTACACCCTGTTTCCGGGCGTCGGCGTCGGCGCGATCTGCTTTGGCGATCGCGTCGCCGACCACCCCGATCTCGAGCTGCGCGACCCGGAGCCGCCGTTTAGCTTCGACTCCGACCTCAACTTCGCCGAGTACACCATCGCCGGCCTCGAGGAGATCCTCGTGATCTTCGTCGACGAAGACGGGCTCGTCGACTCCGTCGGCTTTTGCGAGACCTGCATGCTCGAGGACCGCGACCTGATCGGCATGGGCGTCGGTGAGCTGCTGGTCTTGCTCGGCCTCCCCAGCGCGATCGAGGCCGAGGACATCGGCGACGACATCGAGCTCTCATACGCCTACGACGCCCTCGGCATCGCGTTGTGGACCATCGACGGCGAGGTCTGCGTCGTCCAGGCCGGGGTTCATCGATAGGGGTCGCCCGGGGCGCTGACCAGGGCCCGCTCGAACCGCTCGAGCTCCAAGATCGTCCGGCGTAGCTCCCCCCAGACCATCTCCAAGTCCGGCGGCTGGGCCCAAACTACGTGCTCCCACACGTCGGTGGTCCGATCGCAGCCAAACAGCACGCGTCGAAACGGCGCGACCGTGAGCCCGAGCCGCCCGAGCACCAGCCGGTCTTCGAGCTCGAGGTGGCGGAGCATGCCCAGCCAGTCCCAGATCGCGCGGCGGGCTTCGTAGAGGGCCGCGTCAAATTCGTTGCAGCGCTGGCGCCTCGCCCACGGCGTCTCGGACACCAGCGGGGTCCTGATCCGACGGACGGGGGTCTCGAGCTCGAGCCGGAGGCGGTGGGTCTGCTCGGCGATGACGGCGAGGCTCGAGCTGAGGTGATCGGGGATCGGCAGGGCGTCGCCGTTGGCCTCGTCGAGCTCACGGAGCAGCGCGAGTTCGCGCTGATGCCGACGCCACCAGCGGTAGCCCAGGTAGATCGGGATCGTCGCCCCGCAGGTTGCCGCGGCCCAGCTCACTAAATTCAACATGATCGACTTTCACCCGCGAGCCAGGCGCGTCGAGTGCGGGTGTGGGGGCCAAGCCAGCGAAGGGCCCGCGTGATGGGTATGCTCCGGCCCGTGACCCGTCTTCACGCCAGCTTGCTCGCAACTTTGTTGCTCGTCGCCTGCACGAAGGACAGCGCCTCTGGCGCGAACACCGACGGCGAGGCGGGCCCCGACGCCCAAACTGATCCGAAGCCCAAGCTAGGCGCAGATGGCCAGCCGCTCGGGCAGCTGTCGGCCGCGGAGTATATCGACCTCGGCGCGCTCGTGAACAAGACCCCCGAGCAGGTCGAGGCCGTGCTCGGCGAGCCCAGCGACACCGGCAGCGATCGGATCTCGTGCGTCCGGTTCGTGCCCGATCGGGTGTTCTTCAGCTGCGAGCAAGAGATCCGCGTCTACCCGCACAAGCAGTTCGAGCTGATCCGCGTCGAGTACGAAGACGGCCGCGCCGCGCTCGTCGGGATCTCGGGCTTGCCCGGCGACGGACCGTTCGACCACCGCGCCGCGCTCACGGCCATGGGCGTCGCTGTGCCCGGCGAGCCGACCCATGACAGCCCGAGCGTCGACCGGGCTGGGTCTGATGATGTCGTCGACCGCTGGGAGTGGGGCAACAGCCAGGCCCGCCTGCGGGTCGACGGGCTCGAGCACCGCGTGCGCCTGTCGGTGGTCAACGGCGACTGGCGCAGGGCCAAGCTCGAGATCATCAACAACCATCCGCTCACGCCAGCGCAGCAAGAGCGGGTCAAGCCAATCCGCGGCGCAGAGTAGGGACCGCTCCGCACCCAAGCACGGCCCAAGCACGGCCCAAACTTGACGCCGCAGGGCGTGGCGGGCCAACCTGCGAATCGCGTGAGTTCGGCGGTGCACAAGGCGCGGGCGCTTGCGCTCGATACGACGGCTCAAATCGAGACCCCGGAGCACATTCGCTTCGATTATCCCCTGGCGGGGCCGACGCGGAGAACGGTCGCGTACCTGATCGATCTGCTGATCAGGCTCGGCGTGCTGCTGGTGTTCTTGGTGGTGATGAGCCTCGTCGAGGTCGCAAGCGACCTCGATGGTATGTCGACCGGCGCGCTGCTGGTGTTGTTCTTCGTGCTCGACTGGTTTTACTACGTCGTGTTCGAGACGATCTGGAGCGGGCGCTCGCCGGGCAAGCGGGCGCTCAAGCTGCGGGTCGTGGGCCAAGACGGGCGCTCGTTGACGGTGCTCGACTCGGTCTTGCGCAACCTCTTGCGGGCCGCCGACTTCCTGCCCTTTGGCTACGCCGTGGGGCTCACGGTGATGAGCTGCGATCCGATGTTTCGCCGGTTCGGCGATCTCGTGGCCGGGACCGTGGTCGTGATCGAAGATCCCGGGCGGATCAGCGAGCGACTTCACCTCCACCCGCCGCCGACGCCCGAGGAGTACGCTGGCCTGCCGATCCGGCCCGACGTCGCGCGTGAGGAGCTCGAGGCGATCGAGCTGTTCTTGCGGCGGCGCGGGACCTTGGCCCCGATGCGGGAGATCGAGCTCGCCAAGATGATCGCCCCGATCCTCGCCGCGCGCATGAACGCCACCTACACCGACCCGACTCGGTTCCTCGGCTTGGTCTACGCCCGCGCGCTCAACCATGAAGCGGTGGCGGCCCAGCGCCAGCCAGGCCAGCGCCAGCGCTCCGGGGAGGCGCTCTGGTGAGCCTGCAAAACCAAGACGAGTTCGTCGCCCAGCGCCGCGAGAGCTGGCGCGAGCTCGAGCGGCTGCTCGTGCTCGGCAAGGAGCTGCACCGCAGCCTGCCCGCCGACATCTCCCGGGCCGCGAGCTTGTACCGATCGGTGTGCGCCGACTTGATGCGCGCGCGGGCGGTGTTTGGGCCGGACCTGGTCCGCTACCTCGACGGCCTCGCTGGTCGGGCGCACAACCTCTTGTACGGGACCCGGGCCTACCGCCTCGCGGGCTTGTGGGAGCTGATCGCTCGCCAGTTCCCCCGGACCTTGCGCCGCCGCTGGCAGTTCTTCGCCGTCGCCAACGCCGTGTTTTATCTGCCCTTCGTCCTCAGCTTGCTCGCGACCTTGGTCTCGGCGCAATTCGCCGAGACGGTCCTGCCCCCGAGCGCGCTCGCCAACATGGAGGCGATGTACGAGCAGGGCTTCGACTCGGGCCGGGACATCCACGAGAACTCGCAGATGGCCGGGTTTTATGTGTTCAACAACGTCGGCATCGCGTTTCGCTGCTTCGCCACCGGCGTGTTGTTTGGCCTCGGCAGCTTGTTTTACGCGGTCTACAACGGCCTGATCATGGGCGTCGTGTTCGGGTGGGTCATCCGCGCCGGCCACGGCGTCAACATCATGACCTTCGTGTGCGGCCACGGCCCGTTCGAGCTGACCGCGATCGTGATCTCGACGGCCGCCGGCCTGCAGATGGGGTGGGCGCTGGTCCAGACCCATGGCCGCACGCGGATGGGCTCGCTGCGCTCGCAGGCCCACGAGCTCGGCCACCTGATCGTCGGCGCGGCCGCGATGCTGATCATCGCCGCGATCGTCGAGGGCTACTGGTCGCCTTCGGGCCTGCCGAACCAGGTCAAGTGGGCGGCCTGTGCAGCGTTCACGGCGTTCGTGATCGCGTGGCTGGTGTTCGGGGGCCGGGGCCAACTGCTGGGTCGGCCCGCCAGCGAGACCGGGGGAGCTTCGCGTGCAGCTTGACGCCGCGCGCGTGGTCTTGCGCCCGCGCAGCCTCAGCGAGATCTTCGATCTCGGCCTTCGGTTCGCGACCGCGCCCGCAGCGAAGCTCTACGCCAAGCTCGCGTGCGTGACGCTGGTGCCGGCCTGGGGGCTGTGCGTGGTCGCGCGCTACGGCTTGGGCTGGGGTTGGGGGGTGCTGTGGCTCGTGGCGATCGCCCTCGCGACCCCGCTGCAGGGCGTGTTCACCGTCGCAATCAGCCGGATGATGTTCGCCGACGAAGTCCGGGTCGGCGAGGTCCTCAGCCACTACCTGCGCCGGCTCCCGGCGTACCTCGGCACCCTCGTGATCACCCGCGTGTTGATCGGGCTGCTGTGCTTCGCGGCGGTCTTGATCGTCCCGCCGCTGTGGATGTGGAGCCGCTGCGCGTACGTGCACGAGGCCTGCCTGCTCGAGCAGGCCGGGCCGCTCGACGCCGGCAGCCGGGCCGCGCGGATGGTCGCGAGCAACGTCGTCGGGACCATCGCGCTGCTCTTGATGTTGACCCTCGCCGTCGCCGGCTTCGTGTTCGTGGCCGAGGTGTTGATCAACGCCGGCTTGTTCGACTTCGTGGTTCAGGTCGGGCGCCCGTTCGGCTCGCTGTTCGACGAAGGCGGCTCGCTCGCCGCGTTGTTCGGCCTGTTCTTGGCCGTGCCCTACTGGACGACGGTCCGGTTCCTCGCCTACATCGACCTCCGCACGCGCCGCGACGGCTGGGACGTGCAGCTGCGGTTCATGGCGATCCAGGCCCAGGCGGCCGCGCAGGCGCCCACGACGGGAGCCCAAGCGTGAGCGCCGGGGCCCTGCTCCTGGGCGCGTGGCTGAGCGCGAGCACGCTCGCCGTCGAGCCGGTCGAGCTCGCCGAACCGGCCGAGGTCGATCGGCAGGTCGAGGAGATCCTCGGGCACGATCGCTATTATTTTTGCGCCTCGGACAACAGCTACGTGCCCACCAGCGCAGACCTGCGCTGGTGCGCGATCGCAGCCGCTGGAAATTTCGAGCGCTGTCCTGGCTACGCCGCCGTGTGTGCCCGGGTGCTAGCGAGCTCCGCTGGCGAGCTCCCGACCGGCGAGGAGACGTCCACCCGGGCCGAGCACCAGCGCGGCAAGGCCAACGACGACGCCTACGACGACTCCAGCTTCGAGCTCCCCGACCTCGGCGTGTTCGCGCAGATCTTGATGTGGCTGCTGCTGCTCGGCGGGGCCCTGGCGATCGCCCTGTTGATCGCCAAGAACCTCGTGCGCGGCCGCAGCGAGCGTGAGCCCGCCGAGGATCCCGAGATCGATCCGGGCGAGTCGCTCGTCGCCGCTCGGGCCGCGGTCATGCGCGAGGTCGAGACCGACGTCCAACGGCTGCTCGCCCGCGCCGAGCAAGCCGCGGCCCGCGACGACCACGACGCCGCGATCAACGACGCCTATGCGGCGCTGTTGCGCCGGCTCGAGGGCGAGCAGCTGATCACCGTCGATCGGTGGAAGACCAACGGCGACTACCTCCACGGCTTGCGTCCGCGCCCGGCCTTGCGCGACGAGCTGCGCGAGATCATCCGCGAGGTCGAGCAGGTCCAGTTCGGCGCGGCCCCGGCCGAGGCCGGCCGTTACCAGCGGGTCCGGGCCAAGGTGCTCGCGATCGTCAGCCGCGCGACCCTTGCGTTCGCGCTGCTGCTCGGCGCCGGGACCCAGATCGGCTGCCCGTTGTTCGACGATCCCGACGAGCGCCCCGGCAGCTCCGCCTTGGCCGGGCTCGGGACCGGCCCGTTTGGCAACCGAGCCGTGGGCGACTTGCTCATCGCCAACGGCATCAAGGCCCGCCACCGGACGGGGACCATCACCCAGCTCGCCCAGACCTCCGGGGCGATCGTGCTGCTCGACGACGTCAACCTCCACGATGACGACTGGGACGCGCTGCTCACTTGGGTCGCCGACGAGCGCGGCACGCTGATCATCGCCACCGGCCAGGACTTCCCCAGCCGGATCGGGGTCGACTACGCGTCGACGCTCGCCGAAAGCACCTGGCTGTCGCGCGCGGGCTTCGATGACTTCAACGAGCTCGATCTCCGCGCCCCGGCCGGGCGCGTGCTCGATCTGCGCGTCGGCGGGCTCGGCAGCGGCCTCGGGCTGCTCGCGCGCGAACCCGAGCTCGACGGCTCGGTCATCGAGTGGGACTCCGAGTTCGACGACACCCGGTCCTACGCGGTCGAGCGCTCGCTCGTGGACGGCGGCCGGATCATCGTCTTCGCCGAGCCCGACCTGCTGACCAACGCCGGCATCAGCGTGGCCGACAACGCGACCTTCTTGGTCAACCTGTTCCACAGCCGCGGGATCGACGAGCTCGAGTTCATCAACCGCTACCGCGGCGCCGACGACCCGTTCGAGACCGTCAGCAACGCCAAGCTCAGCGCCTTGTTCCTGCAGATCTTGCTGTTCTTGGCCCTGCTCTACGCCGGCGTCGGGATCCCCTTCGCGCGCCTGCGTGACCCGGCCCAGCAGCGCCGCCGCTCGTTCTCCGAGCACGTCGAGACCCTCGGCCAGCGCTACGCCCAGGCCCGCGCGGCCCACTACGTCGCGAGCCTCTACAGCGCGTGGGTCCTCGACCGGCTCCGCGATCGCCTGCAACCCGGGGCCGCCCGGGGCCTGCATCCCCTCGCCGTGGCGATCGCCGCCCGGACCGGCCGCGAGGAGGGCCAGGTCATGCAGCTGCTCGTCGCGGTCCACGATCTGCGCGAGAACACCGGCAGCGTCACCCGTGGCGGCCCGGCCAAGCTCGAATTGATGCGCCAGCTCGCCAAGCTCCTCGATGAAACTGGGGCCTGATGACGATGACACCGATCATGACCGTCCACGAGTTCGCCCAGGCCTTCGCGGCCATTCGCCAAGAGATCAACCGCGTGCTGCTCGGCCAAGACGAGGTCGTCGAGCAGGTGATGCTCGCGATCTTCGCCCGGGGCCACGTGCTGATCGAGGGCGTGCCTGGGCTCGGCAAGACCTTGCTGGTGCGCACGCTCGGGCGCGTGCTCGGCAGCGAGTTCAAGCGCATCCAGTTCACCCCCGATCTGATGCCCAGCGACGTGACCGGCGGCAACGTCTTCAACCAGCAGGCCAACGCCTTCGTGTTCATGGCCGGGCCCGTGTTCACCCAGCTGCTGCTCGCCGACGAGATCAACCGGGCCCCGGCCAAGACCCAGTCGGCGCTGCTCGAGGCCATGCAGGATCGCTCGGTCACCGTCGACGGGGCCACGCGCCTGCTGCCGCGCCCGTTTTTTACGATCGCCACGCAAAACCCGGTCGAGTCCCAGGGCACCTACCCCCTGCCCGAGGCCCAGCTCGATCGGTTCTTGATGAAGATCACCGTCGAGCACCCGAACCGCGCCGTCGAAAAATCGATCCTCCAAAATTATCTGAGCGGCTTCGATCCCGGCGACCTCGACAGCGTCGGGATCCAAGAGATCTGCTCGGTCGATCAGCTGCTCGCGCTGCAGGCCGTGACCAGCACGGTGGCCGTCGAAGACGAGCTCCTCGACTACATCACCGACATCGTCAGCCGCACGCGCGTGCACCGATCGGTCTACCTCGGCGCCTCGCCGCGGGCCTCGATCGCCCTGCTGACCGCTGGCCGGGCCCGCGCCGCCAGCCAGGGCCGCGCCTACATCAACCCCGACGACGTCAAGACGCTCGCGCCTGCGATCCTTCGCCACCGGCTGGTGCTCCACCCCGACGCCGAGATCGAAGGCGTGACCGCCGACGACTGCGTCCAAGCGATCCTCCGCGAGACCCCCGTCCCCCGCACGGCGGCTTAGCAGACCGTGCTGATCCCGAAGCGATCTTTGGTTTGGCTGGCGGTCGTGCCGCTCGTGCTCGCCGCGATCGTGCCGTTTGACGACTCGATGCTGTGGCCGATGCTGCTCGCCGACGCGGGCCTGCTCGTGGTCGCGGTGATCGACGCGCTCGCGACCAGCGCCGCGCTCGTGACCGTCAGCCGCCGGACCGCCGAGGTGTTCTCGATCGGCCGGGCCAACCCGGTGACCGTCGAGCTGCGCTCGCGCTCGCGCCGGCGCTTGAACATCGAGCTGACCTGCGAGTTGTTCGAGCACGCCGTCGCCGACGAGCTGCCCTTGAAGGTCAGCCTCGCCGGGGGCGAGCGCACGGTCTTGCGGTTTCGCGTGGTCCCGCGCCGACGCGGCGCGTTCGTGCTCGGCGATCTCGTGATCCGCTACCAGAGCCCGCTGGGCCTGTGGAACAAGCAGGTCCGGTTCCCCGCCCACCAGCCGGTCCGCGTCTACCCCGACGTCCAGGCGGTCCGGACCTGGGAGCTGCTCGCCCGGCAAAATCGCCAGCACTCGATGATGCGGACCATTCGGCGGCTCGGCGGCGAGTCCGAGTTCGAGCAGCTGCGCGACTACAGCCGCGACGACGAATTCCGCTCGATCGACTGGAAGGCGACCGCTCGCCGCGGCAGCTTGACCGCCCGCCAGTACCAGCTCGAGAGCAACCAGAGCCTGATGTTCGTGCTCGACGGCGGCCGCCTGATGACCGGCGAGACCGGCGGCCTGTCGTTGTTCGACCACGCCCTCAACGCGACCTTGATGCTCGCCCACGTCGCCGCGCGCGGCGGCGATCGGGTCGGCCTGCTCAGCTACGCCGAGCAGGTCCAGGCCTTCGTCCCGCCCGAGACCGGGCGCAAGGCCGTGCAGCGCCTGATCCAAGCCAGCTACGCGCTCCACCCCGAGCTCGTCGAGCCCGACCCCGAGCGCGCCTTTGGGGTGCTCAACTTGCGCGTGCGTACGCGGACCTTGGTCGTCCTGTTCACCCAGGTGATCGACGAGCGCGCCGCGACCGAGCTGCTTCGGGTCACCCGCGGCCTGTTTCCGCGGCACCTCCCGTTGATCGTGTTGTTCCGCGACGTCGGGATGCACGCCCTGCTCGAGCGGACGGCGACCCCAGCCGGCGCCGAGCTCACCGACCTCGATCTCTACACCCGCGGCGCCGCGGCCGAGCTGGTCTCGTGGCGCGATCAGTTGATCCGCTCGCTCAAGAACCAAGGCGCGATGATCTTGGACGTCGACCCCGCCGATCTCACCCCGGCGCTGATCAACCGCTACCTCGAGGTCAAGGCCCGGCACCTGCTGTAGACTTCACGCTCATGCGAGCTGCGCTTCGACCTCGCTTCACCTTCGCCGAATACCTCGAGATCGAGGCGCTCAGCCGCGAGATCAAGCACGAGTATATCGGCGGTGAGGTGTTTGCGATGGCTGGTGGCTCGGTCGAGCACTCGGCGCTAGCGACGACGGTGATCGGTCTGTTGTTCGCCCACCTGCGCGGGAGCCCGTGTCAGCCCCATGGTTCGGATCTGCAGCTGCGGATCCCCGCCGCCGATGTCGCGACCTACGCCGACGCCTCGGTCGTCTGCGAGCCCCTCGAACGCGACAGCGAGTCCCCGGCGCACGTGACCAATCCGCGGGTCGTCGTCGAGGTCCTGAGCCCTTCAACCGAGCGCTACGATCGCGAACAAAAGCGCCTGTACTACGGGTTGCTCGACTCGCTGTGCGAGTACGTGCTCATCGCCCAGGATCGCCCCCGCGTCGAGGTTTGGCGGCGCGAGGGTGAGACGTGGACCCATGCGGTCTACGGGCCGGGCACCCACGCGCCGCTACCTTCGATCGACTACGACCTCGACATTGACGAGCTCTACGCCGCCGCTGGTCTGCGCTTCTAAACGAGCTCGCGGATCTCGGAGGCCAGGGCCAAGCTCGCGGTCAGGCCCGGCGACTCGATCCCGAGCAGGTGCCAGCAGCCGCGGGGATGCTCGACGATCTCGAAGTCCGCGACCGGCTGACCGGGCCCATGCAGCTTCGGTCGGATCCCGCAGCCGTCGTAGCGCAGATCCTCGCTGGCGATCGGCCCGAGCAGGCGCCGAGCCGCGCCTAAAAACGCCGCGTGTTTGGCCTCGCCCCGCGCCGGTGAGAAGTCGGTGGGATCCTCGACCCACTCGAGATCTGGCCCGAGCCGGCAGCCGCCGTCGAGCTCGAGCGTCAAGTGGATCCCCAGCGACGTCGCGCCCGACGGCCTGACTGGGTAGATCAGCCGACGCCAGCGGGTCTGCGTACGCAGGCGAAAGTAGTCGCCCCGCGCTGCGACCATGGTCCGCTCGAGCCCGAGCGAGCGCGCGAGCGCTACGGCTCCAAGCCCGGCCGCGTTGATCACCCGCTCGGCATGAACCACCCCGCGCGGCGTGGTCAGGCGAAAGCCGTCGGCTTGCGCCGCGATCCGTGTCACCGGCGCCGAGCCAACGAAGCTCGCGCCCGCGTCCTCGGCGTCCGCGAGCAGCGATCGGACCAGCTCGTGAACATCGACGATGCCCGAGCTCGGCGACCAGCAAGCCCCGAGGATCGTGTCCGGCAGGCCGGGCTCCAGCGCGCGGGCCCGGCCAAGGTCGACGCGCTCGAGCACCGCGCCGCTCGCTTGCGCGGCGTCGACCAAGGCGTCGAGCCCCGCCTCCTGTTCGGCACAGGTCGCGACCACCAGCTTGCCCGTTCGCCGATGCGCGACGCCGCGCCGCGTGACCCAGTCCCAGAGCAAGGCGTTACCGGCCACGCAGCTCCGGGCTTTGCGCGAATGCGCGGGGTAGTAGAGCCCCGCGTGCACGACCCCGCTGTTGCGGCTGCTGATCCCCGTGCCCGCTCGCGCGGCCCCCTCGAGCACGAGCACACCCCCATGCGAGCCGGTCCGGCTCCGCGCGAGCGCCTGGGCCACGGCGCAGCCGACCACCCCGGCGCCGATGATCGCCAACTCACAGCGTCCTGGATCCTCGCTCACGGCTGTCGAGTGTGGACCGGATCCGCGCGGTCGGGTACGGTCTGCGCGGCATGGCGTTCGAGTACAAGCCTGGCATCTACAGGACCACCAAGTTTCTCCCGGGCAACGAGTCCGAGATTCAGCCGGATCAGCTCATCCTGATCCGCACGGACGGCGAATTTGCGCCGGCCTCGGTCCTCAAGCCCGTCCAAAACAACAACAACCAGTGGCAGTTCCAGATGCCGGGGGTCAAGATCCCCAGCAACTCGCTCAACTGGGGGAACACCTTGGTCAAGCTGCCCCACGAGGGCTTTTACCGGCTGCTCCGGGAGAAGACCTTCGAAGGTGGCGGCCGGTGGTTGGTCAACGCGATCGTCCAGCTCGGCTACACCCGCGGCGGCGAGCCGATCCTGTTCATCGCTCAGCGGCGCAGCCCGCTGTCGAGCAACGATCTGTTCTTCTCGGACAAGGGCGTCAAGGTCGAGCTCGATGATCTCGACGAGTGGATCGAGCCCCTGGCTTGGTACCAAGAGCCCAGCAAAGAGTCCGGCAAGTCCTGAGGGGCCCGCTGCCGAGCCCCGAAGCAGCTGCCGGCGTAGACCTCCGCGCTGCGCTGCGTGAGCGGTTCGGGTTCAACGACTTCAACCCCGGCCAGCGAGAGGTGATCGAACACCTGCTCGCCGGGCGGTCGTCGGCCGCCGTATTCGCGACGGGGGCCGGCAAATCGCTGTGCTACCAGCTGCCCGCGACGCTGCTGCCCGGCTTGACCCTCGTGGTCTCGCCGCTGATCGCTCTGATGAAAGATCAGATCGACGCGCTGCTCGCTCGCGGCATCGTCGCGCACCACTTGGACTCCTCGCTCTCGTTCGAGGACTACCAAGCGGTGATGCAGCAGGTCCGCAGCGGCGCCGCGCGGCTGCTCTACGTCGCCCCGGAGCGGTTCAACAACGAGCGCTTCCGGCAGTCGCTGCACGACCTGCGGATCAGCTTGTTCGCCGTCGACGAGGCCCACTGCATCTCCGAGTGGGGCCATAATTTTCGCCCCGACTACCTCAAACTCGCGGTCTTCGCCCGCGAGTGTGGGGCCGAGCGCGTGCTCGCCTTGACCGCGACCGCGACCGAGCCGGTGCTCGCCGACATCTGCCGCTCGCTCGACATCGACGGTGCGTGCGCGATCCGGACCCCGTTTTACCGGGCCAACCTGACCCTGCTCGCAACCCCGATCACGGCCGCCGAACGCGACGAGGCCCTCGTCGCCCGGCTCCGCGCCCGCCCGCTCGGCTCATCGATCGTCTACGTCACCTTGCAGCGCACCGCCGAGCAGGTCGCCGGGCTCTTGCGCGACCGGGGCCTCGACGCCAAGCCCTACCACGCGGGCATGGATCACGAGCTCCGGGCGGCGACCCAAGATTGGTTCCTCGCGTCGAACGAGGGCATCGTGGTCGCGACGATCGCGTTTGGCATGGGCATCGACAAGCCCAACATTCGCTACGTCTATCACTACAACCTGCCCAAGAGCCTCGAGAATTACTCGCAGGAGATCGGCCGGGCCGGGCGTGACGGTCAGCCCTCGACCTGCGAGATCCTGGCTTGCGCCGATGACCTCGTGGTCCTCGAGAATTTCGTCTACGGCGACACCCCGACCCTCGAGTCGATCACCAGCTTGTGCGCGCACCTGTTCGGCCTCGGCGAGGAATTTGATCTCAGCCTGACCAGCGCCTCGCGTGACTTTGATCTGCGGCCCTTGGTCCTGCGGACCTTGTTGACCTACCTCGAGCTGCGCGGGCACATCGTCGGCGGCACGCCGTACTACTCGGTCTACGACTTCAAGCCGCTGATGCCTTCGGCGCAGATGCTCGCCCAATTTAGCGGGCCCGAGCAGGCGTTCGTCCGTGACGTGCTCAAGCGCTCGAAGAAGGCCCGGCTGTGGTTTGGGATCGACGCCCAGCACGCCGCGCAGGCGCTCGGCGTCGAGCGCAACCGGGTGATCCGCGTGCTCGACATGCTCGCCGAGCGGCAGATGATCGAGCTGCGCGCCAAGGCGGTCCGGCTCCGCTACGCGGTCCGTCGAGCGCCCGCCGACATCGACGCCCTCGCCGCCGAGCTCCACGAGCAGGCGATCGAGCGCGAAGCCAACGAGGTCGGCCGGCTCCGCGAAGTCCTAGACCTGATCGGCCACGACGGCTGCCAGGTCTCGCTGCTCGGGGCGCACTTCTCCGAGGCCTTGGACAGCCCGTGCGGCCACTGTTCGTGGTGCCGCTCCGGCGTCGCGACCCCGCTCGAGCCCAGCGCCGGCGAAGCCAGCGAGCTCGCCAACTGGCCGCAGCTATGGGCGGAGGCCCTCGCCCTACGCGACGAGCACCCCGAGGTCCTCGCCCACCCACGGACGCTCACGCAATTGCTGTGCGGCGTCCCCTCGCCCGCGTTGAGCAAGGCTCGACTCGGCAAGCACCCGCTGTTCGGCGCCCTGTCCCGGGTGCCCTTCGCCGAAGTCCTCCGGCAAGCGTCGCGCTGACCCAACGCGCGTGCGTGGGCCCAAGTAGGGCCCACGCACGCGAGAAATTAAGCTCCCCCTCGGGGCCTAGGTTAGTTCCAGGACACGCAGACCTGGCCCTTGTCCTTCGCCAGCCACTTGATGGTTTCGTCGGCGGCGGTGATCCAGGCTTGCGGGGCCCCAAGGTCGCCATACACGACGACCTCGAACAGCTGCGTCGCGTAGCCACACTCGCCGAGCCCGACGTAGGCCGAGCCGGCCCAGTAGTACACGTAGGGGATCCAAGCGTGGTTCCAGTAGGCGTCGGCGAACTCGGCGAAGTACAGCAGCGAGTCCCAATACTCACCGAGCTGATGGTCGGCGACGCCCATGAAGTACAGGGCGAAGGGGACGTTGGTGTCGTCGGGGTGCTGGCTCTTGAAGGTTGCGAAGCCGGCCTTGGCTTCGGCGTACTTGCCCGCGCTGAACTGGGCGTAGGCGTCGGCGAACAGCTCGTCCTTGGACTTGGGCGAGGGGCCGCCGCCGGCCGAGTCGGCGCCGTCCGGGAGCAAGCGCAGCTCGAACACGTCCATCTCCGTGGCCTCGTAGTCCTTGGCGACGAGGTCGAGGTTGCGGGTCTTCCAGTGATCCCAGGTCGTGGCCTTGCCGCTCGTGGACTTGGCCCAGACCCGCATGGTCCTGGCCTGGAGCATGAACGGCTTGTGCGTGGGGTCGTCGAGGTTGAGCGACTGGCCCTTTTTGACGGCGTGGACGGCCGTGCTGCCCTGGCCCGCGGCCTCGGGCAGCCACTGCCACTTGTTGTTGCGGTTGGCGTACCACTGGACCTCGACCTCGAGGTCCTGGCCGCTGTCGTTGGTGACTCGGAAGTTACGCTCGCCGAACACCTTGTTGGCGGGGACGTCGTTGTTGTTGGTGTTGGTGTTGGCGTTCGCGTCCTCGGCGACCATCGCCCAGGCCGCGTAGGCGCCGATGCTGTTCGAGCCGTAGTCGATCCACATGTAGCCGTCCTCGCCCCAGTTGGTGCCCCAGCTGTTGCGCATCAGCCAGGCGTTGCGGCTGTCGTCCCAGCCGACGAGGTTGACGGCGTGGTTGATCGCGGACTTGGACCTCTCGTTGAAGGTGCCGCTGCTGTAGGCGATGAACGCCGGGGTCGCCGCGACCGCGACGCTCAGCGCCCCGTACTTGCAGATCGAAGCCTTGAGCTGCGAGACCGACGGCTGGATGGCGTAGGGGTCGACCCAGCCCCACGCGTCGACCTTGTAGGGGGTCTTGCCGCCGACGTTGCAGGTCCCGTCTTTGGCCTTGTAGGGGACCTTGGACTCGGCCTGGAGCCCGTCCTTGCCACCGCCGAGCCAGTCGTAGATCGGCGTATACCAGCCGCCGCTGCAGGTCCCCGCGCCGGAGCAGCTCAGCGCGTGTTGCTCGGAGAGGTCTGTATTGGCGCCGTTGACCAAGTTGTTGCTGGCCTCGAGGGTGCTGACGGCCGCGAACGCCCAGCAGCTCCCGCACGCGCCCTGGTTGCGGATCGGCGTGATGCTGTTGGCCCACGAGAACGCGTTGGCGCTCGGCGAACACATGTCCGCGAAGTTGGAGTTGTTGCCGAGCCCGGCCGGGGTGCTGTTGCCGGTGGCGGACGCCGAACCGAGGGGCGCGCCGAGCCCGGCCGGGAGCTTGCGGTTGCTCGCGCGCGCGACCGTACGCGGCTGGTGGGTCGCTTGCGCGGCGCTGCGGACCATGAGGTTGCGGCCCTCGAGCGCCTTGCGTGCTTGGGTGTTTTGCTTGGGCGCGTCACGCAGCGGGTTCGCCGGGAGCGAGAGCCCAGCGAGCTCGGTCACGGGCTTGTCCATGGCCTCGGTGTAGGCGACCTCGAACTTGTAGTTCTTCGCCGAGATCTCCTTGCGGATCCCCTTGAGGTCCTTCTTGACCCGCCGCGGAGCAGCAGCCTCGCGCTTGCTGTAGACCGCAGCTCGAGCCGAGGTCGAGCGCGATGGAACCGCGCGAGCCGTCGGCGTAGGCCGGGAGACCGGGCCCTTGGCCTTGGGTGTGCTCGCCCGTCGGTAGTTGATGGAGGTGACCTTGGGCGGCGGACCAGCCTTGACCGGCGCTCGCTTCACGGTCTGTGCAGGCTCGGAGGCCTGGCGAGCCGGTGCTGATGGGCTGGGGCTGGGTTGTTCGCTGTTCGAGCCCGCGCGAGCTGGCGCGTTGCGGCTGGGGGGAGCGAAGAGGAGGCCCATGCACAGGGCTGTGAGCGCGACGGGAGGGGTCCAAGATACGGCCATGGTGGGATGCTACCTGTTTGGTCCGACGGCGGCTGCCACGATTTTGTTCGTCGTGGTCTGTGCGGTAGCTTAGGGGCGGTCCCGAGCGGAACCGCTCGGCGTCGAACCATGGCTGCACGCATCACCATCTTCGTCACCTCGCTATTGGTCTCACTCCTGAGCGTGTCGGCCCCTGCCGCGGCCGCGCCGCCCAGCTCCGGGGGATCGCCGGGCTCCGGCCCCGAGCAAGAGGCCTGCGAGGGTCGCTCGAGCGGCGACGCGTGCAGCATGCCCAACAATCAAATGGGCATCTGCGCCGCAGCGACCTGCAACCGCCTCGACTACTCGGGTGGATCGCCGCCCAAGGCGATCGAGGAGGCTTGCATCGTTTGCAAGCCCGGCAACGCTGCGGCCAACGGCGCGGCCGATGACGCCGGCGGGATGCCGATGCTCGGAGGCGATGGCGGGCCGCCTGCGAACCCGGCGATCGAGGTCAAGGATCCGCCGTCGTCGGCGAGCCGCTGCCAGGTCGACGCGCGCGGCTCGAGCCCCGCGGGCTTGGCGTTGTTCGCCGGCTTGGGGCTGCTGTTCGTCCGGCGCCGTCGTCCGTGAGTCGACGCTCGCAACACCCTGCGTCAAGCCGGGCGGGCGGCAGTTCTTGCCGGCGCGAGCGACAATCCCTGCGTGCTAACTTCCCGGCCCAGTCGCCCGCTCATGCCGCTTTAATAGCGCATTCGCGCGAAGCCCATGCCCGGCGCGACTCAAGCCTCCATGCTCGCATTGCTCGCCAAGGTCGAGTTTCCCAAACCCCCGCTGGACCTGCAAATCCAGGTCGGGTGGTTGGCCCTGCTGTCGCTCACGCTGTTCGCGGCCTGGTGTTGGACGCGGGCCGAGTCGGTCCGGCGGGCGATCTTCGCTCGTGAAGACCCGCGCCTGTTCGCGTTGTTTCGCATCGGCCTGGGGCTGATCACCATCCAAAACTTTTGGAACCTGGTGATGCACTGGCGGATGTTGTGGACCGACGAGGGCCTGTTCACCCAGTCCGAGGTCTATCAGCGCCTCGCTCGGACCGCGCTGGTGGGCTGGACCGAGACCGAGGGCTTCTTCGACGGCTGGGCGATGCTCAAATTTTTCTGGGGCAGGCCGTCGCTGCTGTTCTTGGACAGCAGCCCTGGATTCGTCCAGCTCCATCTCGTGTTGTTGTTCGGCGCCTTGGCCCTGTACACCGTCGGGTTCCGAACCCGGGTGACCGGGGTGATCTCGCTGCTGCTGGTCTACAGCCTCTACAACCGCAACGCCGTCTACCACGAGGGCCACGACACGGTGTTCAAGTGCCTGTGGTTCGCGGCGGTGTTCGCCAAGACCGACGCGGCTTGGAGCCTCGACAACTGGTTTCGGTGCTGGCGTGAGCGTCGGTTCAAGGCGCAGGTCGCCAGCTCTGGCGCGGCCGTGCCGTTCGACACCCTCGCGCTCCTCGACCACGCGGCGAGCTGGCTGTGGGGTGGGCTGTGGGCCTGGCTGGTTTGCGTCAAGGTCGACTTCACCACGCGCCACGTCACGCTGGTGGTCGTCGGCGGGCTCTTGGTCAGCTTCATGGTCCTGTGGGTCGAGCGCGAGCGCCACCGGGCCCTGGCCGCGCGCGGCGAGCTCGAGCTCCGCGAGCCGGTCCGCTTCCAGCTGATCCCGGCGTGGCCGCGCTACGTGATCATCGCCCAGCTGATCTGCATCTACTGGTCGACGGGCTTGTACAAGACCGGCTCGGTCTGGCGCCAGGGAGACGCGCTCTACTACTCCCTCAACATGGACCACTTCTACCGGTTCGAGGGCCTGACGCAGTGGGTCAGCTTGCACCTCGCAACCAACGTATTTCGCGTCATGAGCTACGTGACGTGGTGGTGGGAGAAGCTGTTTCCGCTCGTCGCGGTCGGGCTGGTGCTTCAGTGGGGCCTGCGGCACCGCAACGCGCCCTGGTATCAGGCCCAAGACGCCGTCCGCTGGCGCAAGTGGTTCGGTCGCGCGGCGCTCGTCGGCGCCTATGTGGCGCTCTATCGCCTGCTGATCGTCGCCTACCCGTGGTGCCTCGCGTTGCAAAAGTCGGGCGATCCGACCCCGGCCGCGGCGGGCCTGACCAACTTGCACATCTGGTTCGGGGCCGTGTTGCCGATCGCGACCCTCGCGTGGTTCGTGCTCGGACGCTGGCCGCTCGCGATCCCGCGGCCGTTGTGGCTGCGTCGCCGTCGAGCCCCCAGGTTCGTCATCGATCAGCAGTTCGTCCGCGACTGGCTGTTTGGCCGGCGGATCTGGCTGGGGGTCGGCGCGATCTTCCACGGGATGCTGATCGTGACCATGAACATCGGGATGTTTCCGGTGATCATGATGTGGATCTACGTGGCCTACTTCGAGGCCCGGCCGTTCCTGCGGATCTTCCGGTGGTCGGCGGCGAAGCTGCGTCGGTTCAAGGCCACGGCCTGGCTCGCGCCGCGGCTGCTCGATTCAGCCCTGCGCGACGACGCGAGCGTGCTCGAGACCGCCGAGCAGACCCTGCGCCGCGATCCGACCGGGCCGTGGTGGCTCGACCCCTGGCGGCTGGTGGTTGGGCCGGTGGTGTTGCTGCGCTCGCGCAAGCGCGAGGCGGTCTTGGCGATCGACGCGGGCGGGCGCCCCCGTGGCGGGCGGATCCCCGACTTCGCGGTGCTCGCCCTCGGGCTCGCGTTGGTCGGCCTGGTGTGCCTGCGCGGGCTCGAGGCCGAGCCCGAACCCGCCGCGGCCGCCAACCAAGCCGACTTTAGCGGCGACGTGCGGACGTTGAACGCCGAGCAATCCGAGGCCCGCAAGCAGCGGATCGCCCGGCTCGGCGACGCCGCGTATTGGTGGGCGTACGCGGCGATCGGGCTCGCGGTCGTCTCCCACTTCCGTCGGCGTGGGCGCTTTGACCAGGTTGACCAGGCTGACGAGGTTGACCAGGTCGCGCCGGCCGAGCCCGTCCTGATCGGCGGCACGCTGATGCGCACGGTCGTGTTGGGCTTCGTCCTTTACCACTGCGTCGCCGTCGCGACCCACTTCATCCCCGACTACCCGATCACCAACGCGTGGCGTGGCGAGACCATGCGGGGCTTTAGCGCCTGGGTCAGCGGGACCAATCAAAGCCAGAGCTGGAAGATGTTTGCTCCCAACCCGCCGCAGGGCAACACCTTCATGCGGACCTTGGTCGTCGACGTCGACGACCAGGCCTACCAGGTCGGCAAGGACCACTACAGCAACCGGCCCTACGTGTTTTGGTACAACGACCGGATGCGCAAGATGCATCGGCGCATGATCGGCAAGAGCAAGTGGTACCTGCGCTATTGGGGCCAATACCACTGCCGCGATTGGGCGCTCAGTCACGACGGGCAGCTGCCCAAGGAGGTTCGCGTGCTCAAGCTCAACACCCCGATCCCCTCGCCCGACCAGCTCAAACAGTCCGGCGAGCCGTCGGATCCACGCACGCGCAAGCTTCGTAGCGAGCTCGTCCAGACCCACACCTGCGAGCCCAACGTGTTGACCCCCGAACTCAAGCAGCGCCGCGGCTGGGAGTTGACCGCCGCCGATCAGCAGCTCCTCGACGGCGCGAGCAAGCGGGCCGAGGCCGAGGCCAAGAACAAACGCAGCAGCTGGGACAACCGCAAGGGCTTCGGTGGCAAGTCTAGCAAGGATGAGGTGGCCAAGTGAGCATCAGCCAACCCGTGTTGTTCGGCCTCGCGCTGGCCAAGAAGCCAGAGATCGACGTCTCGGCGCACATCGACGTCGCCACTCAATTTTTGTGGCTCGCGCTCGCGCTGATGATCGCGTTCTTCGTCCTGCGCCCGGAGCTGTGGCGGCGCCTGTGGTTCCAGCGCATCGACGCCCGCGGACCGGCGCTGGCTCGGATCGCCCTTGCGATCACGGCGGTCTGGACCTTCGCCGATCTGCTCGCGCTCAGCGGCGAGTGGCTGTTTACGGACCAGGGCATGTTCCTCACGGACATGGCCCGCAAGAACTACGGCGGCAAGCTGCGCACGCTGTGGCACCCGGAGCATGGCTTCGAGAACTGGTGGGACATCTTCTTGGTGCTCACCGATCGCTGGACGGTCCTGCACATCCGCAGCGATCCGCCGTTCGTCTACACGATCTTCGGGCTGCTGTTCTTGTTCGGCGCGATGATGGCGATCGGGCTGTGGACGCGGATCGCCTCGGTGATGACCTGGCTGCTGGTCTTGCAGCTCTACAACTACAACCCGCTCTACTACACCGGCGGCGACACGGTCCTGCGGGTGATGTTGTTCCTCGGGATGTTCATCGACTGGGGCCAGGCCTACTCCGTCGACGCCTGGCGGGCCCGGCGTAAGGCGATCCTCGGCGGCGCGACCGAGCTGCCGGCGCCCAAGCGGATCGCGGCATGGCCGGTCCGGCTGATGATGCTCCAGCTCGCGTGCATCTACTGCGCGACGGGCTTGCTCAAGAGCGGCCCGACCTGGGCCAACGGCAGCGCGCTCTACTACGCCCTCAACCTCGACCACTTCTACCGGTGGCCGCTGCACCTGACCTACGCCTGGGCCCACAAGCTCTACATCACCCGGGTGCTGACCGTGGTCGTGCACTGGTGGGAGATCTTGTTCCCGCTCGTGTTCCTCGGCGAGATCCTGCGGGGGATCGACAAGGACAAGGCCGCGGGCATTTGGCAGGGGCCGGTCCCGCGCTGGACCTTCTACGCCCTGGGCATGATCGGCTCGATCCTCATGGTCTGGAGCGCGCCGGTCTGGGCCCGGACCGCCCCGCTGTTCGTGCTCGCGCTGCTGATCTTCGTCGATCGCAAGTGGCTGGGCGAGGCCGACAAGTCCGGTCGCGGACCGGTCGCCGGGTCGATCCGCGCGCTGAGCTGGATGTGCGTGCTCGGGTTCGTGCTGATCGGGGCCTACTTCGCCAGCCTCGGCGTCTTTTATTACCTCGTGGTGCCCCCGGGCTCGCCAGCGTGGGTCCAAAACAAGGAGCTGGTCGGCCGCTTGGCCGCGGCCGGGACCGTCTTGATCCCGCTGCTGTTGACGGCGGTCATCTTGATGTTGCGGGCCTGGATGCCGCGGGCCTACCGGATCACCCGGGACTGGCTGCTCGGCAAGCGCCTGTGGCTGACCCTGGGCGTGCTCTTGCACGTCGGCATCGACCTGACGATGAACGTCGGGACCTTCGTGCAGGTGATGATCGCCGTGTACCCGGCGTGGCTCGGCGGCGAGGACGTCGACGCCATGTGGCGGTACCTGCTGTGGCGTCCGGCCAAGCCCGGCGAGGCCGATCGGCCGGCGCTGCCCAAGTCGGCCCTGCGTCGGATCGGTCGGCGCTTGCTCGCGCCGTTCGAGCGGGCCCAGCACCGGGTCCGGCGCCCGGCGTTCACGATCGTCCACGGCCCGCAAGAGCCGGTGGTCCGGCGGGTCGCGCTGCTGCGCTGCTGGGATCTAGGCGAGCGCCTGGTGTTCGAGCTCGACCCGGAGCGCGAGGATCCAAGCTTGTGCATCCGCTCGCCCAAGAACGAGACCTTCACGGGCTCGCGCGCCGCTCGTGAGCTGATCTCGCTGTTCCCGGGGCTGTGGTGGCTGTGGCCGATCAGCATGTTCCCCGGCGCCGGTCGGGCGGCCGCGGCGATCCTGCGTCAGCGGGTCTGAGATGAGCGAGCAGCCCTGGCGTCCGCGCGTCATCGATGTCCTCGCGTTGCTCGGCTTCTTCACGCTGTGGCTCGTGCCCATGGCTCAGGTCGGCTACCGCGGCGGCGCCCCGGCGAGCTGGCCGATCAACGTCCGCGACCTCTACTCCGTGTCGTGCCTGTTCGGCCAAGCCAGCGAGCGGGTCAGCATGTTCTACGTGCAGGTCCGCCGCGCGAACCACCGCGGCTGGGAGGACCTCGACGAGCGCGAGTACTTCAAGCTCGAGCCGTTCGGCCACCGCACCCGCTTCGATCGGTTCATGAGCCGGTTTGGCTATCAAGCCGACTCGGACCTGGCCCGGCGTGAGCTCGGCGAGTGGTTGGCCGCGGCCGATCGTGCGGGCGACCCCACGCGCGCGCCGATCATCGCGGTCCGGTTCGTGTGGACCGACCGCATCATCGACGCCGAGCACCCGCCGGACGGCCGCTGGCGTAAGCCCCCGCGGGCCGAGGCCGGGACCTTCCGGCAGCTGGGCGAGATCGTGTGGGTGTCCGACGGCCCAAGCTCGCGGGAGCGCACGCCTTGAAGGCCGCGATCGAGCGCGGGCTCGCGCGGGCGATCGCCTGGGCGCTCGGACCGACGCCGGCGATCCGGCTCGAGAGCTTCCGGTGGACGCTGACCCTCGCGCTGTTGGTCTACACCCTGGCTTGGACCATGCATGCGAGCGAGTGGTTGAGCCCCGCGGGCTACCACATCAGCCCCGCGGCCTCGCGCGGCTTGCAGCTCCCGGTCCCGCTCCTCGGCCCCGTCGCGCTGCCGGTGTTCTTGGTCCTGTACATCGGCAGCATGGTCGCGATCTTGCTGGACCTGCGCCCGCGCGCGTTCTCCTACCTCGTGTTCGCCGGGCTGCTGTACGTGACCGCGGCCGATCGGCTCGGCTCGTTCTCCATGAACAAGCTCGCGCTGGTCTCGTACTTGGTGCTGTTGCTCGCGCCTTGGCCCGCGCGGACCCGCGATCAGCCCGACTCGCCGGCGCTGCTGGCCTCGGCCTGGCCCCTGCGGATCTTGCAAGCGACGCTCTTGCTTCAGTACTTCGGCGCTGGGATCTGCAAGCTACGCGGCGACTGGCTGCACAGCTCCAACATCTTGTGGCTCCAAGCCCAGGACATCTACATGACCGAGCTCTCGGCCTGGATGATCCGCGAGCTCCCCACCTGGCTGTGGGCGGGGCTGCAGCACGGCGCCCTCGCGTTCGAGCTGCTCGCGCCGATCTTGTTCGGCGTCCGGCGGCTGCGGCCGCTCGCGTTCGCGTGGGGCTTGGCGATGCACCTGGGGATCGCCCTCATGATGTACCGCGTCGGATTCTTCTCGTTCTCGGTCGTCGCCTACTACGTCTTGTTCGCGGATGACGAGCGCTTGCTCGGGCTTCGCCGACGGCTCCAGGGCTGAGCGGGCGCGCCCTCGGCCGCGCCGATTCGCGCTGGCAACGCGACCCGTCCCTAGAGCGCCGTTCGACGCCGCGCACCGCGATCTCGCGGCCGTTGACCAATTTTTTTGAGCCGTGGCCAACAGGCCGGTTGCCGCTGCGCGGGTGCATCGGTACCCTCGACTGACGGGGCGACGACCCCCGGATCGAGAAGCTGCGAGATGTCGACAAAACTGTTCGTCGGCGGCCTACCTTGGGCAATGGACAACCAGCGCCTCAAGGAAGTGTTCGCCGAGTTTGGTGGCCTGGAAGATGCCCGGGTCATTCTGGATCGAGAGACTGGCCGCTCACGCGGGTTTGGTTTCGTCACCTTCGCCGACGACGCGGGAGCCGAGAAGGCGCTCGCGCTCGATGGTCGCGAGATCGACGGCCGCCCCATTCGGGTGGACCGTGCCCAGGAAAAAGAGCGGCCCGCTCGTGGGCGGCCGCCGGCTGGCGCTGGCGCGCGACCGCCCAGCGGGCCTCCAGCACCGAGCCCCGATCGTGATCGCGGAGGCGATCGGGATCGCGGCCGCGGAGGACGCGAGCCGGCTGGCCGTGACTTCCGCGGCGATGACTGGGGCGAGGGCGGCGGTCGCCGAGGCAAAGGCAGCGGCAAAGCCCGCGGCCGTCGCCGAGGCGGACGCGGAGCCCGCGGTGGCGGCGGTGAAGGCAGCGACGGCCCGGCCGACGACTTCGACGACTACTAGCGCGCTCTAGCGCCCACGGGACATCGTCGCGTGAAAAACCTGGATTGTGGACCGCGGTGGCGGCAACCAGACACAACCTGGCTACACGCCATTGGATGGATCCCATGCCGAAGCAAGCACCGAAACCCCAACGACATCAGCTCTCCTTCACGATCCTGAGCGCGGTCGCGCTCGGCTCGACGGCCCTGTTCGCGTGTGCCGACGACGGCTCCGGCGCGGACGCGATGACCGACACGGGTGACACCGGTGAGACCTCGACGACCGCCAACGACGAGGTCGGCGAGACCGGCAGCCAGACCGGCGAGGGTGATGGCGAGGGCGACGGTGATGGCGATGGCGACGGTGATGGCGACGGTGATGGCGAGGGTGATGGCGACGGTGATGGTGATGGCGAGGGCGACGGCGACGGTGAGGGCGATGGCGACGGCGATGGCGACGGCGACGGCGACGGCGACGGCGACGGTGATGGCGACGGCGATGGCGACGGCGACGGCGACGGCGATCTGTGCGGCACGACCATCGCGACCGTGTACCGCGACTTTAAGCCCCTCGACTTAGACTTCGGCTGCCACATGTTCGGCAACGGGGCGCGCCCCGGGCTCGTGCTTCCGGCCCTCGGCAACGACGCCAAGCCGCAGTACAACGCCAACCCGCCACCACCTCCGCTTGGCTGGAACGGGTCCGTCCCGCAGATCACCAGCGCCCAGACCTTCGCCGAGTGGTACAACACCATCGACGGCGTCAACCTCGAGATCGCGGGGGAGATCGTGCTCGAGGAGACCTTCCCCGGCTCAGGGGTGTTTAGCTTCGCGAACAACGCCTTTTATCCGCTCACCGACCTCGGCTTCGGCAACAACGTCACGCCGAACTGGGCCGGCGAGACCTACCCCACGTGGAACGCCGCGTTCACGACCGAGATCCACGTCGAGTTCATGTACCAGCCGGGCCAGGAGTTCACCTACATCGGCGATGACGACGTCTGGGTCTACGTCGATGGCCAGCTCGCGCTCGACCTAGGCGGCCTCCATGGGCCGGTCGCGGGGACGATCATGCTCGATGATCTGGGCCTGATCCAAGGCAACTTCTACAACCTCGACGTGTTTCACGCCGAGCGTTGCGGCAGCGGATCGACCTTTCGCATCGACACCTCGATCTCCTGCATCTTTCCGCAGTAGCCCGGGCTTCGCTCGCGCTCGAGTCGAGTCAGACTCGACTTTCGCCCTTTTTCGCGGCCGAGAACGCTGTCAGCGTCGTTCCTGGCAAGGCGCGAGGCCGAAGGCGTGTCGGGCACACGTCGAGTGCCGAGCAACACGGCCAGGGGCGACG
>Ga0114946_10000210_pt1 | contig 36422 bp, 23 predicted proteins | sample WalLakDeSediment_FD_88676 | JGI IMG/M metagenome (GOLD analysis project Ga0114946, IMG submission 88676) | Lake sediment microbial communities from Walker lake, Nevada to study Microbial Dark Matter (Phase II) - Walker Lake 11/02/13 Deep Sediment | ecosystem: Environmental > Aquatic >... | reverse complement strand
TGAATTTCACCACACCGTACCGCAGTCGCGACGCCAGGCATTGCCTTGCCGGCGCCTTCGCCGTGTACGGAACAGACAGCTTGTCCGGTAGCAGAACATGGAAAACTCCGTTGTTACCTCACCTCGAGCGCAGGAGACGCAGGCGGTGACTTATCTCGGCATTCATTCATTGCGGAATCGGTCAAAACACCAGATGCGATACCGCAACATGTACAGCATCCTACTCCTCGCGCGACATCCGATCCAACGGCGGCGGAACACTACGAAACGAAACAAACGGATCTACCGGCACGGAACCGGGCATCGAAAAGGGAGTACGGGAACTTCTCACGCTAATTTAAAACGAGCATTTCAGAAAAGCAATACTCGAATCTTTCAAAAGCATGAATTCCACATTACAAAATTTTCATCTTCGCGCCGATGTTTTCGCTAATCGGCTGACCCCAGTTAGAAGCGAAGCTAACGCTTCAATACTCAAGTATGCGAAGACACTCATAGCAAATAATTCCAGTGGCTACTGCCACGTTCAGCGATTGCTTGACTCCGAGCATGGGGATTTCGATGGCGAAGTCGCAGAGGGGCAGCACCGCGTCGGAAATGCCGGCGATCTCGTTTCCGACGATGACTGCGAGAGGAAAACGATCGCGGGTTATCTCGAAGCAGGACACGCTTTCCGTGGTGTGTTCCAGTGCGGCGATTGTCCATGCCTCCGACCGCAGCCGCAGTAGAACTTCCGTAATGTCGTTCACGTGTTCCCATGGAACGCTTTCCGTCGCGGTAAGCGCGGTTTTTGATATTTCCTTCCGAGGGGGAAATGGAGTGTACCCACAGAGGTACAGCTTCTCGACCAGGGCACCGTCGCAGGTGCGGAAGATGGATCCGACGTTATACAAACTGCGCACATTGTCCACGAGTACAATAAGGGGTTGCCGCGCTTTTTCCGCTATGCGATCGAGCGGTGTCCGGACAATTTCATCATGACGGAGTTTTCGAATACTCATTCGCTAATCTCCTTTTGGATATCGTGTTTCCGCCGCCACATCAGCCGCTTACAACCAACGCGTGCTTTCGTGCAGGCTAAAGGAAATGCGCTGGCGAGAAATTCGGCATTTCCACGAACCGATTCAAGCAATACACGCACATCGGAAGTGAGCGCAGTATATCCGGTGAGGTTGTCGACAGGAAAAACCAGCATGAATCGAGTGCCAAGCCGCAGGGAGACGCGCGTGCGAGTTGTCTTCTCTTTGCGCCTTTGGTCTGCGATGTCAGTACTGGAAGTGCTTTCCACAAGTAGATGGGAGGAATGAACGCGTTCGGGGAACGAAAGAAACGAGCAATCGCGAATCATATTCGTCGAGAGTCTTCGCCGCATAAGCACCTTGAGTATACATCCCTGCGTGTTTCCGGCGGTATCCACCGCAGTCGTGTTGTATCCATGGTTGCGGAAAGGAAGGATGCCACGAGTACTGCTTGGTGTGGCGACACAGGCGAGGCCCGCAGTGCGAAGATAATCATATCCGGTAATCATTTGAAGCTCCATACCGAATGTTTCGAATATGGACGCAAACACGGGCATCGGCATGCACAGCATCTTGGCGACCATAGGTGCATTGTCAGGCGGAACAACCGTACCGACGTCATCCATCGTTACGGTGCCACGCCTTGGACGGGGTGAACGTGCGGCGAAGACATGTCGTTCGTCCGTGTCGTTCATGTGCCAATTCTACAAGTTTGTCCAATAATTCCGAATATCCGATACCCGATGCTGCAAACAGTTTGGGAAACATGCTGATGGAAGTAAAGCCCGGTATGGTGTTGAGTTCGTTCACAACCAATTCGCCGGTCCTGCGCGAGAACAGAAAATCGACACGCGCCATACCTTCGCAGGACAGTGCTGTGAAAGCCTTGAGTGCAAGATCACGGAAACGAGCCGACGTTGTTTCGTCAAGTTCCGCCGGAATCAGTAAACGCGATGCGCCATCGATGTATTTGGCGCTGTAATCGTAGAACTCGTTGTTCGGTATAATCTCACCGGGAATGCTGGCGATGGGCTGCTCATTGCCAAGAACCGCAACCTCGATTTCCCGAGCGTCGGGTATGGCACGTTCGACAAGCACCTGTACATCATATTCCGCAGCGAGCAGTATGGCTGTTCGTAATTGACCCACGTCATGCACTTTGCTGATGCCAACACTAGAACCCTGACTGGGCGGCTTGACGAACAAGGGAAATTCAAGGCGTTGTGCGCATGAATCGATGACGAGATCGGTGCTGCGCTTGACATCGCTTGAACGGAAGGCGAGAAAATCTGCAATGGGCAATGCAGCCTCACGATGCAGACGTTTTTGCAGCACCTTATCCATGGCAACCGCCGACGCAGCTACACCCGCTCCGACATACGGTATGTCGGCCAGTTCAAACAAGCCCTGCATGCTGCCGTCTTCGCCGAGAGTCCCATGCGTCACAGGAAACAGCACATCTACATGCTGTGTTCGTAGTCCATCTTCATGAAACACGAGAATGCCACCACGGCCGGGTTCCGGAGGAAGCGTACACGGGTCCGCCGATCCGGCTCCTTCTCGTAATAACTCCAATGCACCGGATCCTGTCCACCAGCGACCCATTTTATCGATGCCGACGGGTATGATCTCGTACCGATCAGGATCGAGCGCTTTCATCACGGATTCCGCCGATACGAGCGAAACCTCGTGTTCTCCAGATCGTCCGCCGAATAAAACCGCAACGCGTTGTATATGCATGTTCCACGCTCCTGGTACTGTCAGTGGCCGTGAAAACATACGCAGTACAACATTGTGTCGCAAACCGGAGTGAAATTCCTCATGCAATCTGGTGCTGTTGATGGTTGAAATGACAACGCCTCATTCATTACAAAGGAGCAGCATAGCGGAAAGATGTGACGATGAGAATGTTGCATGGGATCGAAAATGTTGCATTGAATGTTGTACCAATTCATCACGAACACTCCCGCTACTTCTCCGAGTACGCATGCAGTACGCCATGACATAGTATTCCATTGTGCTTGTGTGGTGCTGTCTCTGTCTACTAGGCTTCAGCTTCACGATTCCGGAGCGCCGCATTCATGCTCATGCAGACGGAACATGAGTAGTTGCAAGAGCGGAATCCAGCAGCACATCGCCTTGTACTGTGGAACACAGGAAGCAGAGCTGCCACCATGTTCGTGTCGAATACATGAAGCAGCATTGCATTAGCGACCGCATCGTGCTATGTTGATCACCATGACACGATGCTACTACATTATTGCACTTGTTATCTTGCTCACTGTCGCAGCTCATAGCCAGCAAGAGCAGGAGGTCTCGATCGATGCACCTGAATCTTCGTCTGTAGAACGTGCAGTAACGAAATCTCCCCTCGGAGCCGTCGTTCGCTCCGCTATACTTCCAGGTTGGGGACAGTACTATAACGAATCATGGTTGAAAGTGCCTGTCGTTTGGGGATTGATGGGATTTCTCGTCTATGGTATTCTGTTGGAACATGATCGCTTTATCAATTACGAAGCGTTGTATGCAGCCTCGATAACCCTGGATCGCCCATCGGGTGATTTACGATACAAACAGTTTCGCGAATTTTACAGAGACAGGCGCGACACCTATGCCTGGTGGGCATTCGTCTCTTACCTTGTACAAATCGCCGATGCGTACGTGGACGCGGCACTGTTCGACTTCGACGTATCCGAAGAAACCGCTCTCCGTGTACTGCCTTCGCCTAGCGGACTTTTTCTGCAACTCCGCTTCTGATTCGTGCGAGGGCGCGTGGGAAAGCGGGGACTTCGATTTTCGCTTTTGCCTCGTTACCTTACTACTGCGAACATGAGAGCAGAAAATGAACCGCGTGACCGTACATAGCGCCATTAGTACATTAGTGCTTCTCTCTGTACTTGCAGCGGCGACGAACGCACAGGTGTGGCCGAATTCTCCTGTGTTTCGCGACTACCGTCCACCGAAAGAAGGCGACGCTTCTCCGCGGGGTCATCGTGCGCAAGTCGACCTGTTTCTCCTCGAGCGAGAAGCGAGCAGCGGCGATCCGCTCGCGCAGCATGAACTCGGGATACGTTACCTGATGGGGAGGGGTGTGCCTGCTGATACGGTGAGAAGTGCTCTTTGGCTACAGCGCTCGGCCGAGCGGAATTACGCACCTGCCCGCTATAACTACGGACTGCTACTGTACAATGGTTGGGGTGTGCAATGGAATCCCTTCGAGGCATACGAGCAATTCCGACTCGCGGCCGCTCAAGGCATGCCCGAAGCATTTTTCGTTTTGGGTATTTTCCATACCGACGACCTGGTCGTTCCCCAGGATTGGGAGCAGGCATACTATTGGGTATCGAAAGCGGTCGATTCCGCGTACGAGCCCGCGCTCCGGGCCAAGGAGGAGCTTGTACGAAGAGGACATGGCCCTTCAGCAACCGAGCATGCTCCCGTCGATGTTTCACGCACGGATACGACGCAGACGACGGGAGCAGAAGACGAGAGCCTTCATGTTGATGCATTTCATGTTGATACGCTTTCGGGTGCGAGTTGGATGCCGGTATTGCTGGACTTCTCATCGGATCGAAGGTCCGAAGTTCTGAATACCGAACGATTGCTCATCGACCTGCTCGCTTCCACGGATCTTTCGGCCTCCGACTCTCTCGCATTGCTCGCGCTGAACAACGTCGAAACCGTAGATGAGAAGGGCCTTGCACTGCTGAACAGTTTTGTGAAACACTGCAATCCGGAAGCGATGCTGCTGCTCGGTCAGCTTCACGAAACCGGCGGGCACGTTTCGCATGATGTTGTTCGAGCTGCACTATGGTATTTGCGGGCTTCGTGGCACGAGACTCCGCTGGCTTTTCCTCTCTTGGGGCGCCTCTTGCAGCGTACGGGAACACGTGAGGCCATTGATCGCGCCGCCTACAGTGGCAACCCGGACGCTCAGTATGTTTTCGCCGCGCTCCGAGCACTTGAAATTGACCTGCGTCACAGTGAAAATGCAGCACTGGACATGTTGCGCCGTGCTACGGAGGCCGGTTCGAGCAATGCGCTGCTTCAACTGGGACTATGGTATGCGAGTGATAGAATCGTGCCGAGAGACATGGAACAAGCGATCAGCTTGTGGAGCAAAGCAGCAATTGATGGCAACTACGAAGCCCGACTCCGCCTTGCTGCCGCTGCTTTGTTTGGTCGCTCTCAGCAGATGTCATTGTCCGAAGCCACGTGGATTCTTGAAACGGCAGCGACGCAAGGGTCTATCCTGGCTGCAACCGCGATAGCCCGCGATTATGAAATCGGTATTACACGAAGCGCCAAGCCCGGCATCGCTGCCCGCATGTATCGCGAGTGCGCCATACGCGGGAGCAACGGTGCGTATGAAGCGCTCCGCGGAATGCATGATGCAATACGTCCGGACAGGTTTAATAGAAAAATACAGGACTGACGAAGCTCGCAAGTCTCGACTGCTTGTTCACCGTGGTTTTCGTTTTCCACCCTTGCCGGCGTGCACAAGTTCGTACGAATGATCGATCCATTCGAGAATGTTTCGAGAAGGTATTTGCCCGTCAATTGTGATGGTGTTCCAATGGGTTTTATTCATGTGATATCCTGGCGTTACGGTGTCATACTGATCGCGAAGTTCCAGAGCACGCGTCGGATCACATTTCAGATTGATGCACAATGGAATGCGATCCAACGATGCCAGACAGAATATTTTGCCCCCAACTTTGAACGCCAGCGTGTGCTCATCGAATGGAAATGACTCGTGCACATCGGGTTTTGAAAGACAATGCTTCCTGATGATTTCGATATTCATTCAGGCTCCTTGTGTATCTTGCACATCATCAAACAATATGCGAAGCGCAGCGATGTTGAAAAAAGTCGAATCGTTTCCGGTGCTCGGGGGATGATTATCAAATTACTATCTACGGAGAAATGCCCCTCGACATCGCTTTGCTCTGAAGACATACCACAGCACAAAAACAGTTGAATACTACAGTGACAGAGATATTCTGCTTTTTTGTAGCTATCTTTTAGCGGCACACAACCTTGGATCCCTCGTCAGGATGGAAGGCACTACAATTCGCGTATTATTAATCGAGCCCGATGAAACGGATGCTCATCTGATCCGTGAGGCGCTGAATCAAAGTCGTCAGAATTGCACGGTACTACATGTACGGCGTTTGTCGATGGCACTCGAGCAGATGGTTCTTTCACGTTTCGACATCGCTCTACTCAATGTCGTGCTCGATGATGTTCAGGGTCTGGATGCTTTCGTCGCCCTCAGTAGTCATGCCCCGTCACTCCCGATCATATTGTTGTCCGACGGATCAAGTGAGGATATGGCTGTCACGGCCGTACGAAAGGGTGCGCAGGATTATCTGCGCAAGGATGAAATCAGTCCCGCACTGTTGTTGCGAAGCATACGGTATGCTATCAGCAGAAGGCATGCCGAAATGGAGATAGAGCATCAGAGAGACTTGTACGAACGAATGCTGAGTGATGCACCCCTTTGGGTGCATGCATTCGATACGGAGGGAAGACTTGTCTTATGGAGCAATGGTGCGGAAGCCATCAGCGGTTTCACGCGTGAGAGTATACTGGGAACGCGTCACTTCTGGGAATTCCTGTTTCCCGAGCAGAAAGATCGACACGAGAGATACGATGAGTATAAAAACGCACTTGCGCTTGGTCGCGATCTCGATGAACGAATCGTAACGATTAGCAGCAGTGAAGGCAGAACACTTGATGTATTGATGAAAGGAAGCGTGCTTCGAAATGCGAGAGGCAACCCATGCGGAATGATTTTCCATGTTCGGAATCCCGGGCAACACGATGCGAACGTGCCCTCTGACACCGATAGAGTGGAGCGCTTCCGCATTCTCGCAGAACTGACCTCGGATTACGTGTATTCCGCCCGAGTTAATGAGGATATGAGCATCAGCACGGAATGGATGGAGGGAGCATTCGAGAGCATCACGTCTTGGACGCCGGATGAGATTCTTGAGAATCCCGATGCATGGTTGCGATTGATACATCCTGAAGATATTCAAGTGATAGAGAATTCCGGTGCTCTTGCGTTGAACACCTCCCCGGTTATGCTGGAATACCGAATACTCAGGAAGGACGGGACGTATGTTTGGCTCCGCGATTGGATTCACCCGGTGATCAGAGATGGATGCGTTGTCGGAATTCTAGGAGCTGTAAGGAATATCACCGCCGAACGCGATGTGGAGCTTCAGAGACGTGAACTGAATCAGCAAATGAGCGAACTTATCGAAGCTTTCCCGGATTTTCTTCTATTAGTGGACCGGGACGGTCATTTCGTTCTCTGCAACGAACAGGTCGCGAACATACTCGGGAAAACAAAGGACGAATTACTGAAGCAGAACGTCTTTGCTATGTTGGCACCCGATATTGTCGATATCAGGAAGGAGTATTTGGAAAACGTGTTCCACTTCGGCACACCTGTCGCATACAATACCACATTTCGCGACATCGACTTTGAAGTGCGCATTGTCCCGGTGTATGGTCAGCAAGGTGACATTCTTCATGCGGCGGTTGTCGGTCGCAACATCACGGCCGAGCGAGAAGCGGAGCGGGCGCTGTCGTCGGAACGTGAAAAATTGTTCGGCATCATTCGGTACTCGACCGATGGAATACTTCTGAAGAATGAATACGGCACTATCGTTGAATGGAGTCCGGGAATGCAACGTATCACCGGTGTCTCAGCGGACGAGGCACGGTCGAAAACTTGGACGGAAATACTCCGGCAACTTTCATCCGGCGGTGGAGTCGACGATGCCGCTATGAACCCCGCAACCCCGGAGAGTGATGATACCTGGATGGCCGTACACACTGCGTTTGCAGGAGACCGTCGTGCCGGATGGATATTGCGAACGGACGGTGTGAAACGTTATGTCGAAATCCAGTATTTCCCCATCCGGCTCTCCGACGGTACAATGATGGGTGGTATAGCTCGTGACACAACCGACGTGAAAATCGCGGAACTCGACATCAAACAACGCCATCGAGAACTCAACTCCTTTATCAATATCATCCCCGATGCGGTGTACATGAAAGATACCGAGGGGCGGTATCGCATATTCAACGAAGCCCTTCTTGCCCTTCTCGGTGTCACTTCGGAAGAATTGGCAGGAAGAACCGATGCGGATATTTTTCCTGCACGCACTGCCGAATACCTGAGAGAAATTGATACTCGCATCATGGAGGAAGGTCGCATCCGGAGAACACAGGACAGAATTTCATTTGTTGATGGACGAGAAATCGTCTTTGAAACAATCAAAATTCCCCTCCTGAGCGATGAAGGAAACGTTGAGGGAGTTGTCGGCGTCAGCCGCGACATCACCCAGAGTTTGCGGGCTGAGGAAGCGTTGCGCCATAGCGAGCGTGAGCACCGAGAACTTATCGCCGCCATCCCGGATATGATTTTCCTTATAGATGATCAGTACCGTTTCGTGGACTATAAATCGGACGAGCGTCATGCGCTTGTGATGTTGCCCGAATCGTTCATCGGTAAACACATTCATGATGTGTTCGATACCGAGCTTGCCGAGCGCTTCATTAGCGCGATAAACATGATGCTCGCGAGCGGGGAATGCATTAACATCGAATATGAACTTGGTGAGCCGTATTTCGAAGCTGTACACGTGTTCGAAGCCCGGATGGCATTGGTAGGTGAACAAGTCATGTCACTGGTCCGGGATATTACCGAGCTGAAGGAGACGGAACGAATGCTTGAAGAGCAAAACAATCTATTGATGGAACGAAACAGCGAACTCGATACATTCACTCACAGCGTAGCTCATGATCTTAAAAATCCCCTGAGTCTCATTCAAGGATATGCGGAGTTGATTCGTGATGAAGGACACAAGCTTTCAGGCGACGAATTACGTGAATATTCCGAGAGTATAGTTTTCAGCGCACGGAAGATGACATCCATTATCAACGCTCTGCTCCTGCTGGCTAGTGTACGCAAAGAACACATTCAGCTCGAGCGCGTGGAAATGGAAGCGATAGTTCGTGACGCGCTTCGCCGCCTCCGGAAAACGATCACCGAACACAAGGCTTCCATCACACTGCCAGAACACTGGCCGGCAGTCATCGGGTATGCTTCATGGATAGAAGAGATATGGGTGAATTTCATCAGCAACGCAGTGAAATTCGGAGGGCCGTCCTGTCACGTCGTCATCGGTGCCGAAGCTGACGATTCAGGCAATGTCCGTTACTGGATCAGCGACGATGGCCTTGGAATTCCCGAAGATGCCGTTCGGGAGATATTCAAACCCTTCACGCGTTTATCGCAAGTCGATGTCGAGGGGCACGGGTTGGGTCTCTCCATTGTTGGTCGCATTATTCAGAAACTCGGAGGAACTGTAGAGGTTCAGTCCGCTCCTGGGCGAGGTAGCACCTTCACCTTCATCCTTCCGAAAGCATGAGTTCGCATGACCTCTAGAAACCGCGAAATACCAGCACAAAGGAGTATGTTTTCTCGAAATTTCGGTGCTGATGCTCTGCGAATATCCGTGCGCCCACCGTATCGATTCCCATGAACCAAGCGGGAGCGAGACGCAGCTTGTGCATCGCTTTCTCAAGCTGATTCCTCGCGCCCGCATAACGACCGATACGCTTGAGATGTATCGCGGATGCTATTTGTATCAATGCTCGTAGAAACATTTCGGCATCATCGTCGCTCTCATTTCCCATAAGCCGCCATGCCGCTTCCCACGCCTCATGTGCATGCCAGTGCTTCGCATCGTTGAACAGTGCTATACCACGTTCGAACTGCCGTCGCTGCTCTGGTGAGAATGTCGGTTCTCGTAGTACCAGTACTTCCTCGATGCGTCGCTTCCGCGGTGGCATAACAGCTCAATCCGTACGTTGTTGTCGGCGTGCATCGACAAAGGATTTAACTGCGGCAATAATATATGCGAGCGTCAGAATCGCCATCACGCTCTGCATGACTGTTGCAAACGGGCGGGCAAGCTGAACGCCGCCTAACATCGTAACAAGGGATGATAAACCGCGGACGCTTCCGACAAACCCGAGGAGAGCAAGCACTGCCGCAGCATGCATCATGTGTTTGCGAAGATGTTCTTTGCGACCAAGAATACCGAGTACGATGAATACGATACCAAAGAACGCTGGGATGAGTGCGGTGATGCTCTCCGCACCCGATCCCGCATAGCCGATTATCCCCAGCGCCGTTAGAGTAATACCGAGCCAAAATGTATAACGCGTCATGAATCATTCTCCAAATACTGACCGTGATAGTGGAATCATGATCAACAACATGAGCGTCGCGGGGAAGGTTTCATATCCCCGCCGATTGTTGCTCAAGACTCGGCGCTGTCTCCACTCGACAGCCAATATGCCTGCTCGTACATTCGCCATCAGAAGGGAGAAGAACGCATTATCAAACACGCGCTGCATGTTTTCTCTGATACTTCATACGAGCTTTGTTCCCCACCGATCACATTTACCATGTGCTGAATGGGATTCCGGCATGCTGCAGCGGAGACGGCATGCTGCAGTGGAGAACAGTGTTCAAATGACCGCATCGGTCACGTGTGCATCGAAAAGGACAGTTTGCTCAGACAATCTGGTCAATTCATACATCGATTGCTTCAAGTATTCTCGCGTTCGGTGAATAACTACATCGTTTTCCTCAATACGGCCCGGAACGCAGGTGTGTCAACGGCGCGTCCTGTGCATACGTAGTCACTCTAGCTGACCGGTTTTCTGTTCCTCCCGCAGATTGTCATGAATTTTTATTGACTGAATCTCACTGCGTCGGAGAGCTTCCGTTTCGACTTCGCGGAAGCTTCGTAAAACGCCTGTCCCTTGGGGGAGTTCGAGGTAATCGAATTCAGTTAACGATGGCTTTCTCGACCATTCTCTTGCGTATTGATAGCCAAAACCGAGGAGTTGGTGCAAAAATGCAGCGCTGAGCTGTTTCAGTGTGGATTCCTCCGACGTGTTGAAAACCGATGTGCTGCTCAAGGGTAGACGTAAGGGTGGTGAGTAGTCGAGGCTACGTCGGGACAATTCAGAGATTCCGCTGTGGATACTTGCGGAATTCAGTGAAATGTCCCACATGATATTCGATACTGGAGGAAAATCAGAACGTGGTACATCTATGACGAAACATTGGTACGGTAAAGAGAATAGCACCTTCCGGTCACCGGAAAACATGAATGGAACACGACGAACACCGTCCATTCTATCCGAGACAGTCTGCGCGGACGCGTAATTGCCGACATCAAGCACGGCGAGCGCGATGATTTGCAGTAGGATCATATTGCGAACGCACATGAAAGCGTAGTTCATAGGCAATGCGTTCTGCAAAGATTCCGCATGCTGATATGATTGCACAGAGATTGCTCCTTCAACGAAGGACAGTCAGTTGAGATCGATACAGAATCTTTGCACCCTCGACGATATTGACGACATACGCACCGGAATGTAGCGAGGATACATCCACCGAAGCTTTGTATACGCCTTCGGCTGTTGTCAACACATCGCCGTCGGAGAGTACTCGCCCCACAATATCGCACACTTGGTAACGAAGCTGTGAAACTCCGGGCATCTCGACTCGAAGTGTCACGAGTTCCGAAACGGGATTGGGGTAGATATGAACATGCTCGGCACCAAGTGTCGGAGGTGTGACGGACAGCAGATTCGAGTATCGGAATGCGTAGCGGGACTGTTTTCCGAAATCCGGCTGCATCGTGCGGGAGAATTGCGATCCGACTTGCAGTATACGCAAAAAACCTATTCCGTCGTTGTTCGCCCACCACGCAATGCCGTCTTCGCCACTGTCATGAAGTATGAATTCGTAGCAACCGGGCAACAGTTTCAGTGTATCGTAATACGTAGTGTTGGCAGAAAAACCTATTCGACGCAGCACGACATTACCGTCTGCATCCTTCACCTCGTAGCTGTTCTCGTGTGGGGCATTGTTGGTACGGAACACGATCACGATGGGGCTGTCGTGTACAGGTACGGTTTCAAAATGGCTCGATAGACTGTTGTTTCTGTAATACTCGTCGCGGCCACCGTTCGGATTACTCAGTGTCACTTCGAACACGTTATCACCATTCCACTCACCCCAATCAAATGCAGGAAGTCGTATCTCGGACTTCTCGAGAAAATCCAGGTTGCCATTCCACGTCCACGTGTTCGTGTTACCGCCTCGCGGACCATACGTGATATCCACGCTCGTCATTTCCTGCTCGCCGCAATTCTTAATGACTATTCTCGGTCTATCGCAGGCTGGATTGAATCGACCATGCAACTCATAGCTGTTTGGGGCGATTATTGCTTCGATCGCTGCATCCATCCGATGATTCGGTGCCGTGTACGACACGAGTTGCGACTCGAACACGTAGTTTCCGTATTCATCATACTGCGAGTTATAGTCGATTTCTATCCGAGAGTTCACGACATACGGAGTTAATTCGAATTCCTTCGTCGTCGCTTCCATACCTGGGCACCAACCCGACCGGGCATAAATCCACGTGCCTCCTTGCGGGTACAATGGATTCATCGAGCATTCCTGTATGATCTGCCAGCTCCATCGCGTCTGTCCATTCACATCGACAGAATGAATTTTCGGACAGAACTCGGCGCAATTCGTCGGATTGCTGAACTGATGACCGGTAGCAGTAGTTCGAAGCTTGAACATCGCTGCCGTGGGATCGAGGTTGATCGTTTTGGGTGCGACCTGTTCAGCGAAATGCTTCAGCGCAAAATCCCCTTGCCACACATTTTCCACGCTCAGGACGTCGCGTGCTGGAATTCCCTCGATGAAGATGAACTTCATATCAAGCAATTCCTGGAAATTTCCCGCAGTGAGATGAACCGTGTCTTTCAGAAGCGGAGCGAAATCCGTCACATCCCAAATCCATGTCCAGCCCTCTCCTAAGTCCAGACCGATTCCGTAAGGAGTGATATAGCGGCCAAGCTCGTATCTATTCAGACGTTCGAAAGGGGGAGTGTAGTAATAATGCCGTTGCATGGTCAGCACTCCGTCAGCGGATTGGGCAATGGAATCGGTGATGTTGCCGTCCGGATCAAGCGAATAGTCGTAACCGACTGGCCAGACTATCAGCGTATCGGTGGGAATATTGGCTCGCATGGTATCGCCATACAAAATGACCATCAGCGGCGGATTCTCGATTTTATCGACGACAATGCTCTCCGTCAACTCCGTCGTAATTACCCCTCGTTCCAATACGACAGCCGGACGCACAGCGGATGCGGCGAACCCTCGTGGCCGATCACCATCGAAGCGTCTCCATTTCGGGAATGCCAATGTTCCATGATAGCGCCCGGTGACATCGTGGGCCACGCTCCCACTACCGTCATTGAAATCCCAGGCCGAAATCAGATCGCCGAATAGTACATCATCCGGTCGAATCTGCTCATGCATTCGCATCCGAATATTCTCTCCGGAAAGCGCGCTCCGCCACACGCGGACTTCGTCTATCGCACCTTTCATGGAATTCGCGCCCGGGCCAGATATGCTTAACGGTGCTTCGATAGAAGCGGTCTCCGAAGGAATCTCGCCGTTCCATCGCAGCACCTGTTGAATTCCATTGATGTACAACTTCAGACGTTCTGCTTGCGGCTCAGCGTTGCCGTCATAGACCATTGCGACATGATGCCATTGTCCAGTGAACACCGGTCTGTTGTTTGTACGGCCGTACGAGTTTTCGCCGTTGCCCACCAGACAGTACACATCGACTCTATCATCGCTAACCGGACCGAGTTGTATACCGACTCGATGCTCATTGTTCCTCGAACGAATAATCAAGTTGGACCAATCGCGGAGAACATCGGGTTTGAACCATGCTTCGAGTGTGAACGATTTCGCGGAGTTCAATTCGGATATGTTTCCGCAATGAACATGGCCACGATGCTGGAATTCGAGATAGTAATCATCGGATGTTGCCGAATACGTGAAACCAGCATCGTGTAGTGAATCCCCGGCAACTAGTACAGTATTGTCGCTCACAAGCGAAAACTCCGCCAGCAGGCCGCCGCCCCAGATGATGAATGGCTGCGTGAATTGCACGGTGACCCAGTCGTCATCCGGAAGCGTCAATGACGCGTCAAATACCGTAATGTAGCCGTTTCGCTGCAAAGGAAGATCGACCTGCCATTCATTCCCGGTAAATCGTTTCACACGCACCGTGAGTCTCGCGACGTCGCCTCCGTTCCCGAGCACGCGAAAGCGCATGGCAGTAAGTGTATCGGACGACAAGCCCGCAGCTTCCAGTTCAGTACGCGTCCACAGCACATAGCTCCTCGCATCCCCGAAGCTTGTGGAGAACGGATCGGAGGCTGCTTCCGTACCATTTCCGAGAATTGTACTGTCGAGACGCGCGGCCGAGACTACGCGTGCATGATTCTGGCTTCTTGCGTACCAGGAGAAGCTTGGTTGAAGCATGTACGCCAAAGTGTCCGGTGTGGCCCCGAAAACGGTGAAATTCGGATGTGTCAACTGCGTCGAGTCCATAATACCGGTGTGTTCGTACAAACGCGTATAGGTTAAGTAATCCCACTCCCCACAGGGAGGATTTTGCGACGGATCACACTTGAGCGTGTAGTACATCAAGATTTTTTCAAAGCGCCTCTCTGCTGTAGGGAAGAAGAATTTCCCTTCGCGCGGCGAATTCCACCCTGGATTGACAGGCCATCCATACGTGAAGGTTTGAACGATCAGAGTGTCGTCAGGCCCACCGATAGCCACCTCTGACATCGGTGGACAGACGAACAGTAGTGAGAAAAGGACGACTCGAAAATATGGCATAGTGCCTCCGGGAAAATGAAAGCGTGTTGAGAGGAGGATTGAACGCGTCACAGCTTCTTTCGGATGTAATATAGCGTCAATTCCGGCGTCTTCGCAACGAGCAAGGGAGGGTTTCGATCCTCGGGAGAGTGTGTGTCGTTAAACGAAGTTCTGTATTTGAATGGAATGCAATCCGCATTTTCCATCATCATACGGCTTGACAAAAGCTGTTTCATAGAATGTGGTCTACGGTTGCTATGTACCGCGTGTGACGAAAAAATCAGTAATGCCAGAAAAAATACTCAACGGACTTGACTTCCGTATCCGCTTTCACTATAATTCGTATCAACAATGTAAAAACAAATAGCACCTGAGAGCGGCACACGGCGCTCCGATATATCACAAGTACTACATGCATGAAATCGCGTGATTAGCGCTGTTGGCGATATCAGCAGTGAGAACGATGCGATGCAATTAATCCACCGTACGGGTGGAGAACAATCATTCATTTTTTCTATGGAGGAAGCATGCACTTATTCCGCTTCTATGCTTTTTCATTTACTTTGCTCTGTTGGATTGCGCATGTACATGTGCAGGCACAGCAGCCATCACCACCAGTACCGCGACAGTTTCACTACCAAGGCTGTCTTACAGACAACAATGGAGTCAAGATACATGGCACGAGACAGGTCCGCTTCGATATCGTGGACTTGGATAGTGGGCCACTCACAGTACTTTTCAGCGAAACCGTCGCGAATCTTCAAATAAGCAACGGTATTTTCGAGCATGCAATCGGTAGCGTCGATACGGTGAATAATCCCCTGCCGCCGTTAATCTTTCAGAAAAAAGTAGCATTGCGCTTGACGGTCGACAGCGAGACGCTTGCTCCACTGATTCCATTGTATCCAGTACCCGTTGCAATGGTTGCGCTTTACGCAGATTCACTTAAGCAGCCGCTACCACCCGGTCCGCAAGGTCCCGCTGGTCCCGCCGGCCCTGCTGGTCCCGCCGGCCCTGCTGGTCCCGCCGGCCCTGCTGGTGCCCCCGGTGCGGCTGGTCCCGCCGGTCCTGCCGGCCCTGCTGGTGCTCCCGGTGCGGCTGGTCCCGCCGGTCCCGCTGGTCCCGCTGGTCCTCCTGGCCCCCCCGGGGTTATCGGCGATACTCTCATTGTCAACGAGTTGATCGTGACGGGCAGTTCGTTTCACGAGGGCAATGAGCATTTTCGAAAGGGCATCACAGTCGGTGGCCCGGACAGCGGTTCTTCGTTACTACAAATCGATTCGACCGGCGAAATCTATGCCCGGAGCTTTCACATCATCGATCCGAGACTCAGTGATGAAAACGATCAGAATCGGCTTGTTGAATTCGACAGCAGTGGTTCCGTGCATCGCAAGCCGGAACGATACATTACAATCAATCCGGATGATCCATCCGCCTCCGATACGACGACGGTCACCGGCAAGGGCATAACGACTCCAAGTATCGAAGTCCGCGATCCTCGTGACGGCAAACCCATCGCACGTTTCGACAGCTCGGGATCGTGGCATTATGTTCCCGAGCATTACATTTCACCGCGTCCCGACGACCCGACGCAAAACGATACGACAGTGATAACCGGGCGTGGTATACGCACTCAAACGCTACGGGTGTTCGACCCGAATACGGGTGAAGCTTCCGCAACAATCCGCCCCGATGGCGAAGGTTTTTTCCGCAGTCTTCACGTCGTTGATGCCGATGGAAATCCGATGGTCAATTTCAATCGCGATGGCACTTCGGAGCACTGGCATACGGAAACATATTACGCACCAATACGTGTCGTATTATCAAACGGGTTCATTCTTGAACTGAATCCCGAAGACGGACTTTCGATCAAGGATCCCAACAATCTGAGCAACCCCTACGTCGTGCACATCGATCCCGCTGGTAATTCCATGTTTAGTGGACAGAAAAGCGCCATCGTCAATACCGCGACACACGGCGTCCGCCGAATGTATGCCGAAGAGGCCACGGAAGTGTGGTTCAAGGACAGAGGACAGGGACGTCTTGTGAATGGTGTTGTGACAATCGATCTGGACCCGATGTTTTTGGAAACCGTCACTATCGACGAAGAGCATCCGATGATAGTCAAGCTCACACCGACGGACGAGTGCAACGGCCTGTACGTAGCGGAAAAACGAGGTGAATCGTTCGTGGTGAGGGAACTCATGCGAGGGGTATCGAATGCGACCTTCGATTGGGAGGTGTCCGTCAAACGTCGGCATCACGAAAACGTACGCATGGAGGCTTACGATAGAATGACGAACAGCGTTGGGAGCACGCCATGAAGATCCGGGTATTGTTGCTCATGTTCACGATGAATTGCGCGGCCTTCGCGCAAAGCAGTCCGTCGTACATTCTCGCCTTCGATGTCTTCGACAGCGGCGGCGGCGGGCCCAATCCACCAGCTTCCGCGTCGTATCGCGCTCATTCCATCGTCGGGCAAGCGGCCGCACTCCACATGTCGACTGGAGCTACGCATCGACTTTCTTCCGGCGGGGAGTGTATGTTCTGTGAAGTATTCTCCGTCACCAGTGTTTCGGTGGCTGTTCTCCCCTCAGTGATGCAATTGTATCAGAATTTTCCTAATCCCTTCAATCCCGCCACCACGATTCGTTATGTGCTGATGAAGTCGGCTCACGTCGAAGTTGTCATAACCAACCTACTCGGTGAACGGATTGAGGTTCTCGTCAATGAACGGCAAGCTCCCGGTGAATACGAGCTTCTTTATGATAGCTACGACTTGAAGAGCGGTGTTTACGTGTATTCACTTTTGACAGAACATGGAATGTTGTCCAGAAGAATGGTTGTACTCAAATAACAACTCTCATCTCTCGGTCGCTGTGAAACCGCATGTTTCTCACACAAGTGGGACATGCGGTTTCGCGTACCGAGTGGGCTTTTGAATGCGAACTGTTATCCAAACAGCACGTGCAACACCGGCAACACACCGGCTCTCGGGTTTGAAAAAAAGTATCCCAAAAACAACACGATGAAAATACATGTTTCCCTCTCAAGAGAACACCGCTTCATCGTTTCGCTATGGGGAATACGCTCCTCTGTACGCATCGTGTCGGTGGAAAAACATTCGTCACGATGTGTCTATGTCGCCTGCATCGAATTGCTGCTCCATCCGTTCGATTTCCGCCAGCGTAAGCTCCCACTCGCGATACTCCTTCTCTAGTCTTTTCTTCACTTCACTATAAGACTGGTTGAGGAGTTTCACTTTCGCCTCGTCCTTATACGTGCTTTCCAATCCCAATTCGTGCTCTATACGAAGCTGTTCCGCTTCTAGTTCGGCTATACCCGATTCGATGCGGCCCACACGATTTTTCAGGGGCTTGAGGTACTTGTGTCGCTCCTGTCTGATGCGCGCCTCCTCGCGTTTCCGTTCGCGATCATCGTGCCGTGCACTGCGCTTGACGAGTGTGCGACCTGCGGTGTCGCGGGGTGTACTGTTTTGCTCCGTCTCTCGTTCGCGCTTGCGAATGTAATCACTCACAGTCCCGAGAGTCGTCCGGACACGGCCGTGTTCGAAGTCGATGCATGTATTGACCAGCGGTTCCAAAAAATCGCGATCATGGGAGACAATGATAAATGAACCGTCGTATCGCGACAGTGCATCCTGTAGGACGGCTTTCGAGCGCATGTCCAGATGATTCGTCGGTTCGTCGAGCACCAGTAAATTGGATGGCGTGAGCAGCATTTTCGCTAATGCCAGTCGACTCTTTTCTCCTCCCGATAGGACGGCGACGAGCTTGTGTACGTCGTCGCCGGAAAACATGAAACATCCAAGCAACGTACGAAGGCGTTTGCGTATCTCACCGACAGCGGCATCATCCAATGTTTGCAGGGCGGTTTTCGACGGATCCAGTTCATCCGCTTGATTCTGTGCATAATATCCGATGAGCAGATTGTGACCAGGAATACGCTCGCCCTGTTGAAACGACTCTGTTCCGGCAATAATACGTGCCAGTGTTGATTTCCCGGCACCGTTGACACCGAGAAAAGCAATACGGTCGCCGCGCTCGATAGTCAGATCGAGGCCGTCGAACAGTACCAGTTCACCGTAGGTTTTTCGCAGGTTTTTCAATTGCATGAGAGTGCGTCCCGGCTGCGGGGGCTCGGGAAAGTTGAAGGAAATCCCGCCCTCTTCATCTTCCAGTTCGATCTGCTCCATTTTCTCAAGCATTTTCAAGCGACTCTGTACTTGCCGCGCCTTGCTTGCTTTGTACCTGAATCGATCGATGAAACGATGTGTTTGCTTGATGTGTTGCTGCTGATTATCGAAGGTCGCGCGAAGTTGCTGCGTGCGCAGAATTTTTTCTTCGAGGTAATAGGAGTAATTCCCACTGTATTCCGTGAGCTTTCCCATGGATATCTCGATTGTGCGCGTGACGAGCGTATCGAGAAACTGCCTGTCGTGAGATATGAGCATCAGCGAATACTCGTAATTCCGGAGATATTCCTCGAGCCATCGCAATGAATCGAGATCAAGGTGATTCGTCGGCTCGTCGAGAAGAAGTACGGTGGGTTCGCGCAACAGAAGCTTCGCCAACGCGATGCGCATTTGCCAGCCGCCGCTGAATTCCTCCGTATCTCGATGAAATTCCCTTTCCGCGAAACCGAGCCCGGTCAGAATCTGTCCTACCTTTGCCTGAATGTTATATCCCTCTCGGTGCTCCAGCAGATGTTGCGTCTCTCCCAACTCTTCGACGAGCTTGAGCACTTCGGGAGATTTCGCTTGCTCCGAATTCGTGAGACTCGAAATACGCATGCTCAGATTATCGACTTTATCGTGCAAGGCGAGGATGTCGTCGAAAGCTGTCAGCGCTTCGTCGAACAACGTGCTTCCGGAGTGGACTATTCCATCCTGCGGAAGATAGCCGATAGTGTTCGAACGCGACTGGGCGATTTCTCCCGAATCGGTTTCGATGCTACCAAGGAGAATTTTCATGAGTGTACTTTTCCCGGAACCGTTCGGTCCCACGATCGCCACTCGTTCACTGTCGCCGATGCGTAGCGACACATCTCTGAACAGGTACTTCCCGCCGTATTGCTTGGATATGTTATTGAGAGAGATCATGAATCATCCAATTCGGTATCCATCAAAGCAGAACACACTGGCGAATTCTGTTATTCCCCAGAATGCCATCTCGGATACTATCATCCCGTGAAGTGAGCATGCCGCTTTCATCGGCACTTGCCTTCCGGCGTGTTTCTCGCCTAAGCGTTCGCTAGTTCATCAGATGCTTCGTGAACCAGTTATGGAATTCGCTGTACCACAATTGCGAATTCCGCGGCTTGAGCACGAGATGCCCCTCGTCAGGGAAATACAGGAAACGACTCTCGATGCCGAGACGCTGCAACGTGGTGAAAAGCTGCATGCTCTGTTCGACCGGGACGCGGAAATCGTACTGTCCATGCGACACGTATGTCGGAGTCTTGAAGTTCTTCGCGAGTCTGCTCGGGGACCAACGTTCGTACATCTCCGGATTTGTCCAAGGCGTTCCGCGGAATTCCCATTCAGGGAACCATAGCTCCTCGGTCCCGCCGTACATGCTCACCAGATCGTACACACCCGCATGAGAAAACAAGGCCTTGAATCTGGTCGTATTGCCGAGGAACCAGTTCATCATATACCCACCGTACGACGCCCCCGCCGCTCCGAGACGATTCTTATCGATGAACGGGAAGTTCTCCAGCAGAAAATCAATACCGTGCATCAGATCCTTATAAGGTGCGCCGCCCCAGTCACCGCACACACCGTCGGTGAACTCCTGGCCGAAGCCTACAGAGCCTCGGCAATTCACGGCTGCGACAACGAAACCCGGGGAAGCGAAGAGTTGAGTATTCCAACGGTAGTGGAAATTGTCCGCCCATACACCCTGTGGACCGCCATGGACGAGGTATATCATGGGGTATGTTTTGTCGGGATCGAAACCTGGAGGAACGACAAGCCAACCTTGCACCTCCGCTTCATCGAAACTGTTGAAGGTAAAGGAAAGTGGCTCGGGCATGTCGAGTTCCTTGAGCAGCGCCTCGTTCGTGAAGCTTAGCTGCCGCACTTGGCTTATACCATTCTCGTCGTAATTGACCGACATGACCTCGGCAGGGTAATTCATCCGCTCAGCGATGAAAACAAGCGATTTTCCGTTCGGATGCGCTCTGAACTGATGCCGAAAAGCACCGAGATCGATATGTTTCACGGTATCCAAGTGAGCGAATTGAAATGTCAATACGCCCTTCATCACGCGCAGCACGTCGCCTCCCGCTGTCGGCACGTCGAACAAGGACTTGTACGGACCGTCGTACGCAGTGAACAGCAGGCGTTTGCCGTTGTTCCACCAGATGATCTCATCGACGGAACGGTCAACACCTTCGGTAAGTATCACCGTTTTTCCGGTCTGTTTGTCGTACACTTTCAAATCATACTTGTCCGCTTCGTAGCCTTCGCGCGCCATGCTCCGATACGCGATGTATCGTCCGTCCGGTGAATACACTGGCTGATTGTCGTTCCCCTTGTTCGCCGTCGTGATGCATCGCAGATTACTTCCGTCGATGTTGACCAACCAGATATCATTGTTCGTGCTACCCACAACAAAAGAGTCGGTGTTCCGCACGAAGGCTACTTCCTTGCCGTCGGGAGAAAAGACGAAGTCCTGTCTGCCGCCGATATCTATCGGGGGCGTATCGTACTCGCCAGGTGTGATATCAACAGCGATACCGCCCGCAGCAGGCATGGCGAACACATGGCTGTATTTATCATCCTTCCAGTAATTCCAGACACGATACGGAAGTTTGTCGATGAGACGTGCTTTCACTGGATCTTCCGCTTTCGCTTCGTCCCGTAAGCGATTGCACTCGTCAGTTGCGCAATCGGCGTATACCCTCGAGGAAAAGAGAATATGTGTGCCGGTTGGAGACCAGATGAATCCGTCTATGCCGGTGGAAATGTTGGTGAGGCGCCGTTGATCAGTACCATTCGTATTCATCGTCCAGATTTGCGCGCTGCCCTCGCGTGTGGAAATGAAGGCAATACTTGTACCGCCTGGCGCCCATCGCGGGTGCATGTCAGCTTTCGGTGAATCCGTGAGTTGAACGGCCTCGCCGCCTTCGAAGGGGATGGCCCAAATATCGCTGTTCGACGTGTTGGTTTCGATACTGAAATACGTTACGACATAGAGAATGGTTTTGCCGTCAGGCGAGATTTGCGGATCCGCGACACGTCCCATGGCGTACATGTCTTCGAAGCGTATCGGTCTTCCGGGCTCATCCTCCAGAAATTCGAAGCGTTGGGATTGCGACCAGACTGCTGTTGTGGTTAAAAGAGACACAAGCAGGACAGGCAAGAGTACGTTCTTCATAGTATAATCGGAAGTTGTGAAAAAAAGTCTTTGTAAAAAATATCCGATGCACGATAGTGCGTTGTGTCGTGTATGTATCAGAATCGTCTCGCCATAGTCAGTTGAATGCAAAACCGTTGACCACGACGCGAAGGCTTCAGAACGGGACCAGCTTGTTACTTCATGCGTGTGACGACAAAATGGGCCAGATCGATTAAGGATTGTCGTGCGGACGAATCGGGAAAGCGCAGGAGTTGAGCGGTTGCCCGTGCCCGATATTCCTCTGCGGTTCGTTCCGCGTATGCGATACCGCCGAATTCCGAGACGAAGTCGACAATCATGTCGAAATCTTTCCGCTTTAGTCCGTTGCGTAGTGTGCGTATCACGGATTTTCGTCGGGATGTCGGTGCCGTCTTGAACGCGTAAATCAACGGTAAGGTGAATTTTTTTTCTTTCAAATCACCGCCTACAGGTTTACCGAAGGTTTTCTCGCTTCCGAGAAAGTCCAGTATATCGTCACGAAGTTGAAATGCCACACCCAATGCTTCTCCATACTCTCGCATGGCCCGAACGTCGTCCGTATCCGTCGTCGCGCTCTCGGCACCTATTTCGCAACACGTGGAAAGAAGTGAGGCGGTTTTGTCGCTGATAATACGGAAATACGTGTCCTCGTCGTTGTTGAGTTGCCGAGATTTCTGAATCTGCAACAACTCTCCTTCGCTCATTCGTTTGACTGCACGGGAAGTACAACGCAGAAAAGCGATGTCGTCATGGTCCAACGATAGCAGGAGACCGCGCGACAGCACGTAATCGCCCATCAGAACTGACACTTTGTTTTTCCATATCGCGTTGATGGACGGCCAGCCCCGTCGCGTTGTCGACTCATCAACGACGTCATCGTGAATGAGGGTCGCGGTATGCAGCAACTCCACGAGAGTCGCGCCTCGGAAGGTGGCATCGACTATTCCACCGCATGTCGCTGCGGAAAGCAGGACGAGTGCGGGCCGGATTTTCTTGCCCTTGCGTCTCACAACATAGCGGACAATTGTATCTACTATGCCGACGTTCGATGTAAGCGCTTCACGGAAATGAGTGTCGAATTCCTTGAGTTCTTTTCGCACCGGGCGAAGAATGGTATTCAGTGTTTGTGTATCAGCCATACATCAGCCTCAGGTCGTCTTTCGTTTTTTATAGCTGATTTTCGATATCCAGATGCTGAGTTCGTAAAGAAATACGAGCGGCAGCGCCATCAGCAGCATGCTCACGGGGTCCGGACCGGGCGAAAGAAAAGCGGCGACGATGGCGCTCACTACCATGGCGTGCCGCCAATAGTGCCGCATCAGTCGCGGTGTGATGATGCCGAGTCGCGAGAGAAAGAAGGACAACATCGGCAATTCGAAGATCAGACCCGCTCCGAGCATCAGCATGATGATGAACTCGAAGTAATAATCCACAGCAATGATATTGTCGATTGCATCCGTTCCGAAACCCACGAAAAAGGTAAGAGCAGCCGGGAGTATCGCAAAATAGGCGAAGCACACACCGGCGATAAAACAGAACGTGGTGAAGACGACAATTCGCGTGATGTATTTTCGTTCTCTCGGGTATAATCCCGGTGATATGAATTTCCATATCTGGTACACGATGTTCGGAAGACTGAGAATTATTCCTCCGAATACCGCCACTTGCATGTAGAGGAACACCTGACCGAAGGGACGAAGATTCTGCAAATGCATGTCGTACATTCGAGCAGGGCGCAGTAACACATACTCCATGAGAGGATCGATGAATATCCAGACAATCACCGCGCCTACAACTATGCCTGAGGCACTGTAAATAATGCGCCAACGCAATTCCTCAAGGTGATCGAGGAATGACATGTCACTTTCGCCGCCTGCTTGCGACGTATCGTTATCGTTTTTGTCCATGTCCATGAGTATGTCGTCCCGATCAGATTGCGCTATAAATTTAAAAAATACGAAAAATCGGTGAGTAGAGAATGATGTATCGGATTTCTTGGGTGTTCGTGAAAAACCTTGAGGAAGCATACTGCAACACCACATTACCGAAATTCGTCTCAGCCTCCACTCGATATCTGTCCTGAGAGTGTGACGTGAGAACTAATGTGATGACGACAGTGTAAGGTAACGCAAAGACGTTTGAAGAAATCACCGCGCAGTCGTAAAGGTACTTGTAGGAGTTTGCTGGTGAATGAAGCTGTGAAGTATTCATCAATCGTCATGACAGCTCAACTTGACGAAGTCAACGGGGTGGGATTGGCCGGGAGCCGGAGGCGAACCGAGTTCACGGAAACATGATGTTCAAAGAATTTGACGCCTATGATGGCCCACGACGTTCTGCGTACTTGCGCGGTTGCGATCTGAGAGGGGAGTCATGGGAACAGCGAATAGCCGGACCTCATGCCGATTAATGAAATCAACGCGAAGTTGCGAAGTCGCGGAGATGCCGAGAACATTTCAGACCGTACCGCTGAACTCATCTATGTTGCTTTTACTTGATCGCGCTTGCAGACGTCTGCCGTGTCTTTCAATGTCTATTCGTCACCTACTCATGTCCGAGCATACTCGTTCTACCTCATCGTATCACCATTGCGGACGTCGATATGCTCTGTTCGTCTGGGGCAGGAACACGGCGGAATGCACGCCGAAGACGAGCCGGCTTCCGGACAGTGGAAGCGCGGTACGCACAGGTGCGGTACGCTGATTCGGTGCTGCTTTCTTACATCTTCGATATATTTGTGTTATGAAGCGAAGAATACACTCCGCAGCGACGTTAAGCAACAATGTTCTTTCGTTTCCGTATACTCGGCTTTCTCTACACTCGCAGCGATTCAGTGTCCAAAAAAGCTAACACATCGACTAGACGCGGATTTCGGGAGACATTGCGGTCCGATTTCCGCGACGCCGATCTACGGTCCGGCTTGAAACGTGAATTCGATGATGTAATGGAGTTTTTCCTCACCGAAGAGGAAAAAGCAAACATGCATGCGATGAGCCCGTTGCGCCGCGTCGTGTACGTACCGTTCCGTATTCTCGGTGCGATGATATTGAGACTGACTCCCGTCCGCCGAATATTGCTCCTCCTGGGCATCCTGTTTCTGATATTTTCCGGAGACGCATCGGATACTGGATTTGGAGGTGGACAGATTGTCGGCATGCTGTTGCTTCTATTTGTCCTGCTGTTGGAATTGAAAGACAAAGTGCTTGCACGAGATGAGTTGGAAGCCGGACGTGCTGTTCAAACAGCATTAATGCCCGATGAACGTCCATCGTTCCGGGGTTGGGATGTGTTTCTGTATACGCGCCCCGCCAACGATGTCGGCGGGGACTTGGTTGATTTCATCTACGTCGGTGAAAACAGACTTGGCCTGTCCTTGGGTGACGTAGCTGGTAAAGGACTCGGTGCTGCGTTGTTCATGGCGAAACTGCAGGCAACCTTGCGGGCGCTTGCCCCACGTCGCTCGTCAATATGCGACCTCGGTCAACAACTCAGCGAGATTTTCGACCGAGATGGCCTGCCGAACCGCTTCGCATCTTTAGTCTATTTGGAAATCGCACACGACGATGACGTAGTCAGCATGTTGAACGCCGGCCACATGCCACCCTTGATTGTACGCGAAACCTGCGTTGAGGAAATGCCCAGAGGTGGTCCCGCATTGGGATTGATGCTACACAAAGAATATCGAGAACTCGTCACCCGACTCGGAAATGACGATGTGCTTGTGGCCTATTCAGATGGAGTGACGGAGGCGAGAAACGAGGCCGGTGCTTTTTTCGGCGAGGAGCGCTTGAAAAAACTGCTTCATCGATCACGGACGTTGCCGGTTGAACAAATCGGCCGTCTTGTTTTGGAAAGCGTGGATCGATTTGCAGGCGGTGCCCCGCGCCATGATGATGTTTCGTTGCTCCTGCTCAGGCGGATGCAGGCGTAAGCTGCGAAGGGGGACTATTCTGACAACAGGTGCTCCTCCCGGTCATTACTGTTCAGCACAACTACGTTGTCACCACCCAGTGGAAACAACGCACTGGTTTCCCGGCAGTCAAGTGTCATCGCAAGCGTCGATGTATGATGAATTCACAGCGAAATTCCGGATCGGACCGTCACCGCGCCCTTGTCGTTGAACCGTTTCCGGAGCTGTCCTGCAGCAGCAGTACATGTACGATTGCTGCTCCGTGCCGCCGCCTTGCTCGGCACGAAGGAAGGTATTGCCTCGTGCTCCCTGCTTCCCGATATTAAGCAAGCATAGTACGTTCCTTTCACAGGGGAACGCTTATCCACATCGCCGAGCGGTATGATGGCTTACAAGTTCACTACCCGTTTCTTCGTCCACCTCGTTTTTCTCATTGCTCTGACGGCTTCGGCCATCGCCCAGTACACACAGGAGCAGATGCTCGGCCTGCGCCGTTTTGCAGACGAGACTTCCATGCGTTGGTACTCCCAGCGCAATGAAGCGGAATTGCGTGCCGCACGCTTCGGGTTGCCAGTCCGCGTCGAACGCGAAGACGGACGAGTATTCGAGCTGCAGCGTTTTATAGACGACATGCCCGAATACTATGTCACGGAAAATGCCGTTTCCGCTCAAACTATTTCATCCTCGCGCGTGTATCCCGGTGAGTCGTTGGGTTTTCAACTCACGGGCAATGGCATTACGGTCGCTCTGTGGGATGCCGGTCGAGTCCGTAATACGCACCAGGAATTACAGGGTCGCGTGACGCAACGGGATGGTGCCTCGGCGTTGAACGATCATGCAACACACGTAGCCGGAACCATGATTGCTTCAGGTGTCAGACCGCAAGCACGGGGGATGGCGTGGGAAGCGCAATTGTACGCGCACGATTGGAACAACGATTTGAGTGAAATGACTGCCAGAGCACTTGAGGGTATTCAAGTATCCAATCATTCCTATGGTACCGCAGCGGGCTGGACTTACAACAATCGGGGCGATGGCCGTTGGTCATGGTATGGAAATCCGGCGGACAATTCACCAGAAGACAGGAACTTCGGCCGTTACGACAGCCGTGCACGCGAGTGGGATGAACTGGTGGCGTATGCACCGTACTTCCTTCCAGTGAAATCCGCCGGCAACGACCGGGGCGAAGGGCCGGCATCGCAACCGATTCAGCATTGGGAATTCATCAACAACAGTTGGAGATTGGTATCGACCGTACGTGAGAAGGACGGCGGCAGCGACGGGTATGATTGCATACCCACGTATGCAAATGCGAAAAACATTCTGACCGTCGGGGCTGTGAACGATATTCCCGGTGGATACAACACGCCCGCCGACGTGCGTGTGACATCATTCAGTAGTTTTGGGCCCACCGATGACGGACGAATCAAACCTGACATCGTAGCGAACGGTGCTGGGTTGTATTCCTGTCTCCGCTCATCGAATTCCGCCTACGCTTCCTACAGCGGGACGTCGATGTCCGCGCCTAGCATCAGTGGTTCCATAGCGTTGTTGTTGCAGCATCAGAAGGATTTACACGGGACCGAAAGGTTGCTGGCCTCGACAATCAAGGCGCTGCTTCTTCATACAGCGGATGCGGCCGGTGACGCCCCCGGGCCGGATTATCGGCACGGCTGGGGTTTGATGAACACCGCGACAGCCGCCAAAGTGATGTCATCGAACGAAGCCGGAAATTCTTCAACCATGATTCGTGAAACGGAATTGCTGCAAGGAAACACTATCTCCCTGCCCGTATACAGTCCTGGTCGCGGGCCTCTGAAGGTGACGATTTGCTGGACCGACCCGCCCGGGCCCGTTCCCCCTGCAAAGGTGAATCCGCCGGATCTGACCTTGGTCAATGATCTCGACCTCCGCGTTCTTGATCCGGATGGAAATCCTCATTTCCCTTGGGTATTGGACCCCTCTCGACCCGCAGACGCGGCGACGACCGGAGACAACATGCGGGACAACGTAGAACAGGTATTGATACAGATGCCGGATGAGGGTGTACATATAGTACAGGTGACGCACAAGGGGACTCTCCTTCAAGGAAGACAAATCGTGTCTATCATCACAAGTGCGAGCAACGAACCACTACTTTTATCTCCTCCCAACGGACTGACCGAATCCAGTATCACACCCGCGCTTCAGTGGGTGGCGGCTCGCGGGGCGCTTTCCTACGAACTCCAGGTTGCCGAAGAGGCCACGTTCAAAAACATACATATCGACGCGAAGGATATCACGGCTACTTGGTATGATGCCGAAGGATTTACAAAACAGACGCGGTATTACTGGCGTATTCGTGCGCGCGACGCGCAGGGTTTCAGCGATTGGTCCGATGTATGGTATTTCGTGACCGGCGGTACACCCACGCAGGCCGGTCATGCGTTGCAGTTCGATGGTTCGGATGATCACCTGTCATTATCGCATTCCTCCGCATTCGAAGTACTGGAAGCCGGCAACGCGGTGACCATAGAGGCGTGGGTGAATGTGCATGATTGGGTAAACGGTGGCTTTGCCATTGTTGATAAGCATGACGAAGCAACAGGCAACGGGTGGGCGTTCCGACTGCTCAGCGGCGGTGCGATGGAATTTATCCCTGCCGGTGCTGTATCCTGCAACGCGGGGGTTCCACGTAACGCTTGGGCACATGTTGCGTTGAGCTGGAGCCGTGCTTCCGGCAAGGCACGTTTTTATCTCAATGGACTTCGCCGCTGCGAAATAGAAATCGATGAAGATCTGCCATCGACATCGGATGCACCGGTACTCATAGGGCGTGCATTGACCGGAGCGAACATGTGGGCAATGGGCGTACTGGAAGCTGTGCGTATCTGGAGCGTGGAACGGAATGAGGGCGACATTAATTTCGGTATGTTCAGCGTCTACGACAGCGACGAACCCGGTCTCGTTGCACAATTCAAGATGGACGAAGGCCGTGCAATAAGCACATCCGCAGCACCCGCACCTCATCCTGCAGCGTTAATCCAAGGTCCGGCATGGGTTGTTTCTTCTGTACCGCTTACCATACCTCCAACGCCGGTTCCAGTTTATCCGGGGAATGGCAGTTCGAACATTCCCATATCATCCGAATTGCGCTGGTTGCCCGCAACCTCCGCACTGCAATACCGCGTACAGTTGTCCCGCGATGCAACGTTCGGCTCTCTTCTTGTCGACGAACGTAACATCACTTCGCCCAAGCTTCCCATCACGGAATTGTTGCCCGAAACTACGTATTTCTGGCGCGTCAATGCGAACAATAGCATAGGAATAAGTGATTGGTGTTCGGCGCAGCGTTTCACTACGGCGATTCTTCCACCCGATGCTCCGAGGCTGAGTGCGCCTCGAAATGAAGCCGAGAATCAACCATTAGACTTGTCGCTGCTGTGGGAACCCAACCCGCGCGCGACGCACTATCATGCCCAGGTCTCCACCGACTCGCTGTTCGAAGGTGCGATTTTATTGGATCGCTCCGACATTATTTCACCGACTGTGGCCGTCCCGGACCTCGGGAACAATCAGCGTTGTTACTGGCGCGTACGTGGCATAAACTATGGTGGGGCAGGTGCATGGTCTGAGCGATGGACGTTTATCACATCACCGGCGGAGCCCGAAGCGCCAATCCTGATATCACCGGATGAAGACGAACACTGCGTCTCTCTCAATCCTCGATTCTCTTGGATGACTGCGGAGAACACGGCAGGCTATACCATACAGGTGTCGACAACGCACGACTTCGCTTATCCGTTGATCGATGTCTCTGGAATACCTTTTCCCAGTTATGCAGCATCGAATCTGGAGCAGGGTGTCTGGTATTACTGGCGAGTGCGAGCAGTGAATTCCGCAGGCGCAGGTGATTGGTCAACGCAACGACGCTTCAAGACGGAACGGCCTGTACCTGAAACCGTACTGCTCGTCGCGCCTGCCAAGGGTGCACGAGATGTCTCTCCCTTGTCTGATTTCACTTGGCAAGCATCGGGTTCGGCAAACTCTTATACATTGCAGGCGGCAACGACGGAAAACTTCTCCACGCTACTTGTCGATACGGTGCTGATCAGCGCTTCACCGTACAGTCCAACATATCCATTGCCGGAGAACATCGAGGTGTTCTGGAGAGCACGTGGGGTCAACGAGTGCGGGGACGGACCGTGGAGCGATATCTGGAATTTCACCACAGGTGTACAACCGCTGCTGGCTCCGGAATTGCGCTTGCCACCAGATGGCAGTATTGAGCCGCCGGAATCGGTTGCATTCCTCTGGAACACCGTCCCTGGTGCCGATGCATACGAACTGGAAATCGGAATGGATTCCTCCAGCACGAGTATTATCGAGGTTGGCACAAACAGCAGCGTTCTTCGGCTTGAAGAAGAAGCGAGTTATATGTGGCGTGCACGAGCGATGCGAGTTGGGGATCATGGTCCTTGGTCCGATTTCTGGACATTCACGACAACAATGCGCCTCCCGGACGCAGTGAGCTTGCTCGAGCCGCGTGACGGAAATACTCAGCAGAGCGATACAGTACGCTTTTCCTGGATTGCCTCGGCACCGAATGTGACGCGGTATTGGTTCGAATATGCGTTCGATCCCGGCTTTTTCGGACAGAGTGCCATCGATTCAACACTAATCGATACAACTGCGTACATAACACTATCCGAGACCGACCGCATTTGTTACTGGCGCGTACGTGCATACAATGCAGCGGGCTGGGGTCCCTTCAGCACAACAGGTAGCTTCCTTACATTAACAGTGAATGCGGAAGCGATCGCATCACGTCCGGCTGCGCCTGTTATCGAGTCCCTGCAGCCTAATCCAGCAAGTCAATCCGCATTGGTCACTGTGTACACTCCTTCGTATGCCGACATCCATCTGGAAGTGCGCGATATGCTCGGGAGGACGGTGGATATTCTGCACAACGGATATCATGCGGGTGGCAGACATGCATTTCACTGGAATACTTCCATGTTGCCGAACGGGAGGTATCTGCTCGTGCTTGTCACTGCTTCCTCCATCAGCGTGCGTGCAGCGACAGTTCTCCATCGCTGACGATGTCGCGCTTGGTCACGCAGCGATATCTTGCGCGATCCGTCTACACATTCGTCCACGTTGGTGTGCGTGCAGGTGCGTCGCTCTGTTGAGGATATTCCTGGCATCTTGTCGGGTTAGCGTTTTTTGTGACAGTAGTTTGAAAGAACCGTTTGTCATTGATCGCAGTGAGACTCTTACCTTTCACACCGGTGAACAAGGAGTGGGTACGATGCGAGGTAGCGATTATTCGGAGAAACTACGAGCCTCGACGATTACGACACTCATTGCATTTCGATGTTCCGACTCTTCCCGTACTCCGAAGTATGCTTGGAGACCAGGACGGATGTGCGAAATGTGTAATTCTGCTCGGAGAGGATGGAGGCACCTCATCATTTCACTTATCACTGTTCGCGATGGAAGGTGTCTGTCCGCACATGCACGCACTCGCCACATTATGTTCTTTCCTCAATGATTGGTAACTTTAACAGTTTATGTGCAATACGCACATGGCAGCAACCATGATTTCAGTAATTGAGAGTTCATGCGATATCCGTTCAACGACATCGAGCCGAAATGGCAGCGTTTCTGGGAGGAGAACAACACCTTCCGCACGGAAATTGACAGGACGAAACCAAAATACTACGTCCTCGACATGTTCCCGTATCCATCCGGTGCGGGACTGCACGTTGGACATCCCGAAGGGTACACGGCTACCGATATAGTAGCTCGGTACAAACGCATGCGCGGGTTCAACGTCCTGCATCCCATGGGTTGGGATGCTTTCGGACTTCCGGCCGAGCAGTATGCGGTGAAAACCGGTGTGCATCCCGCCGTGATAACAAAGCAAAACATCGAGATCTTTCGAGAACAGTTGAGAATGATCGGGTTTTCCTACGATTGGAGTCGTGAGATCAACACAACCGACCCATCGTACTATAAATGGACGCAATGGATTTTTTCCCAGCTCTATCAACAAGGCCTCGCATACCTTGCAAAAGTCCCGGTCAACTGGTGCCCTGAACTCGGTACGGTGCTCGCCAACGAAGAAGTGCCCGAACAGATCGAGAAGGGCTTCACCGTCGTCAGACGTCCGATGCGACAGTGGATGCTTCGTATTACTGCGTATGCACAGCGTTTGCTGGACGATCTCGATGAGCTTGATTGGCCTGAAAGTCTTAAGGAGATGCAGCGCAACTGGATAGGGCGTTCCGAGGGCGCCGAAGTCCGTTTTGGCATAGAGGGACATTCTGCCGACATTCCAGTCTTCACAACGCGTCCTGATACATTGTGGGGCGCGACATACATGGTGCTGGCACCGGAACATCCACTTGTTCCGGAGTTGACTACGGATGAGCGACGAACAGATGTTCAGACCTACATCGATGCCGCCGCTCGCAAAAACGAACTTGAACGGACGGAGTTGGCGAAGGAAAAGACCGGTGTGTTTATCGGTTCCTATGCGGTCAACCCGGTGAACCAACAGCGCATTCCGATCTGGATTGCGGACTATGTGCTTCTCAGCTACGGCTCCGGCGCCATCATGGCGGTTCCGGGTCACGATGAGCGCGACTGGGAATTCGCGAAGACCTTCGGCCTACCCATCGTCGAAGTCATCTCGGGTGGTGATGTATCCAAGGCAGCGTTCACGGATACGGAACACGGCGTCGCGGTGAATTCGGATTTCATCAACGGGCTCGGATATCGCGACGCTTTCGAGAAAATAGTCGTCTGGTTGGAAGAAAAGGGACTAGGGCGTAGGAAAATAAATTTCCGACTGCGCGATTGGTTGTTTTCACGTCAACGCTACTGGGGCGAACCTTTTCCCATCATACACGTCAGACATCCGGATAAGAGTATCGAAACGAAACTGTTGCCCGATAACGAGCTTCCACTCGAATTGCCGGAAATCGAATCCTACAAACCGAGCGGGGATGGGGAATCACCGTTGGCAAGCATTGACGAATGGGTGCATGTCACCGACCCCGAGACAGGCTTCCCGGCTCGACGCGAAACCAATACCATGCCGCAATGGGCTGGCTCCTGCTGGTACTACCTGCGTTTCATGGATCCACGCAACAATGAAGCGTTCGTATCCAAAGAAGCGGAATCGTATTGGGGACCGGTCGATTTATACATCGGAGGGGCCGAACACGCAGTGCTACATTTACTCTACGCGAGATTCTGGCACAAGGTGCTGTTCGATCTCGGCCATGTTTCGACGAAGGAACCCTTCATGCGCCTGGTCAATCAAGGGATGATACTCGGTGAAGACGGCAGGAAAATGTCGAAGTCCTTCGGGAATGTCATCAACCCTGATGATGTTATACGTGATTTCGGTGCCGACACGTTGCGGTTGTTCGAAATGTTCATGGGACCACTCGAACATGTTAAGCCTTGGAACACGAAGGGTGTCGAGGGCGTACACCGCTTTCTCAATCGCGTCTGGCGCCTATACATCACTGATACTCCGGAACATGCGACGCCCATGCTGGATGCATCCATTGTTGACGCGACGCCCGATACGGAAACCTTGAGGTTGCTGCACAAAACGATACGCAAGGTGACGGAAGACATCGAGGCGCTTCGCTTAAATACTGCTATATCGCAAATGATGATTTTCGTCAACGAAATGAACAAAAGGAATATCCGACCCCGATCGGTTATGGAGACCTTCATTCTTTTGTTGTCGCCCTTCGCTCCGCATCTCGCGGAGGAATTGTGGTCGCTGATGGGCCGCAACGCCACGCTCGCCTATGAATCCTGGCCGGAATTCGATGCAACGCTGACAACGGACGAGCAGGTGCAATTGGTGTTGCAAGTAAACGGCAAAGTACGAGACAAAATCCTCGTACCAGTGGGTCTGGATAACAGTGCGCTCGAATCCGCAGCACGTGCCAGCGAAAGTGTCCGCAAGCATACGGAGGGCAAGACCATAGTGAAAATCATCGCTGTGCCGGACAAACTTGTCAATGTCGTTGTACGCTGATACTTCATTGACGACTGCGCCATCATTTCGTTCTTTCATGTCGCCGTACGGGTTAGTCAAGGCGACAGATACAGAAGTACGTCCCGGTGCTATTCTCCAACATCGACGGACTCTGCATCTCTTTTCATGTTCACGTTCCATGCGACAGTATGCGGCATTCGTTCTTCTCAGCCTCTGTACGCGTGTCGTTGTAGTACAAGCAAAGCACATCTCCACATGACAGGCAAGACACATATCGCTGGTGGTTTGTTCTCGGCGGCTTGCTTAGCCACGTTGGCGCCTTCTATACAAGGCGGCGAGGCAATGATATCGGGCAAGCTTGTCATCGCTGGTGTAGCGATTCCCGCACTGGTAGCAGGCATTGTCGTAAGCGTACTCGCTTCACTGTTGCCCGATATCGACGAACCGGAATCTCTTATCGTACATTCGCCAGACAAGGCACGGAAACATGTTGTCATGAAAGCAGGTCGGCGTAGTGCTGCGGCACGCGGTCTCACGGCGCTCCCTTTCGTTATCGCACAGTGGGTTCTCCGCGTCGCATCCGGTATAATACGAGTGCTGGCAGGCGGGCATCGCGGCGCAACGCATTGGTTGCTCACGGCACTACTGTTGACAGCGGGGATATGGTATTTGGGAACAATTGGAGGTTATACCTACTTGTGGCTCTGGTTTGTGGCAGGATATTGCAGCCATCTCGTACTTGATATGATGACGCTATCGGGATTGAAGGTGTTGCGGCCACTTACTCCCTCATCAATCCATCTACTGCCAGTGTTCATGCGTGTGCGCACCGGAGGAAGCGTTGATGCATTTCTGGGTGTTCTTTTGCTGCTCGGGGCGGTGCTGCTGCTGTACAAACGATGGAGTGTGCAATGAGGTATAGATTGACGGAAGAATCATCTCCATTGCTGGCCGATGCCGGTATCTTCATGCGAAAGCTGAATCTGTTCGTTTCGGTATCATTAATGCTCTTCGTTCTCTTCGCCATCATGCAATCGACGACAATCATGCAATCAATCGATGCTGCCATGTTGCTGACGTTGCGCACCGATGACATTTCTATACCGCGAGGAACCTCCTGGCTACTACCGCTCATGAGTTTTCTGACCTACTTCGGAGATGTCGAGGCGCTGGCACTGGTCTGCCTTGTCGTATTGTTACTATTACTGTTGTATGGCAGAAAGGACGAAATACTGTTGTTCGTGTTCGCAGCGCTCGGTGGTATAGTGTTGACGTTTGCAATGAAAGCGGGATTCGCCAGACCTCGACCAACGATTGTTCAGCCGCTCGCGATAGTCACATCGTACAGTTTCCCCAGCGGTCATGCATCTATCACGGCGGCTGTCTACGTACCTGTACTGTTGATTCTGCGTCGCAGATTCTCGCGTGCGTCAGTACTTCTTACGCTAAGCATCCTGCTATTTCTCCTTCTCATTGGATTCAGCAGGATATACCTTGGTGTACATTACGCAAGCGATGTTCTTGCGGGGTGGGCAATCATCGCCTCATGGCTGGGAGTCTGTGTATCCGTAATCGGAAGGGTGCGTTAGGGCCGGAACACTAGCATTCAAAGACCGCAATTCCCTTTCAGGTGATTACGGCCAACGAATGCGCAGAGCCCTGTTTCCATATCCTCGCTTACTGCGGACGCCGGAAAGACGCAACGTGCGTGAGACTCCGTCATCGACATCATCGCATGTGTTCGTAGCATCTGGAAATACATGTTCGAAATAGTCATGGAAGTATTTCGTAGCACTACATGAATCCGGCAGTACACTGGAATGTGAACGGTGTGCAACTGATATAACAGATATATCTATCGTTTATATTTTTTCGCTGTTGCGACTCAACGCTTCGCGAAGCAGGGGAACAGTCTGTTCGAATTGTATGCGCAACACGTCGATGTGTTCGGCAATTCCCTGCGTCATGCGTTCACGTCCGGCACGCTCGAGTTGAATGCACGTGCGAGCCATCGCGTAGCAACCGAGATTGAGACAGGAACCTTTGAGAGTGTGGGCTGCTTGTTCGAGTGCGATCATGTCGGATGCTTCATGAGCGGCGATAATACGTGATATCAACTCGGGAGTTTGCGTATTGAATATTTCAAATAATTCGAGAAGCATGATGGAATCATCTCTTTCACCGAGTTCTCGAAGCGTCAGAATCGTATCGCTGTCTAGCATACGCGTTATCTGTTCAGCGGAGCGTGTGTTCGGAGGGGACTTGGCCCATCGTA
>Ga0114946_10000209_pt1 | contig 36592 bp, 41 predicted proteins | sample WalLakDeSediment_FD_88676 | JGI IMG/M metagenome (GOLD analysis project Ga0114946, IMG submission 88676) | Lake sediment microbial communities from Walker lake, Nevada to study Microbial Dark Matter (Phase II) - Walker Lake 11/02/13 Deep Sediment | ecosystem: Environmental > Aquatic >... | reverse complement strand
TCTATTAATGATGATGTGTGTGTGTACTTTTGGACAAACAGTGGGCATGCGATCCGATGGTTTGCAGTGAAGGTTTGGTATCCGCTAACACTGGCATGTGAATCTGACGTTATCGTTTCACGGATAAAATGTTTTGTGTTTGATGGTGAGTATGCCAGGGGTGAGTTTTTAGATATAGTTAGTGGAGTTGATTCACGAAAGAAAAGCACAGTATGTGAGAAGATCGCAGACGGAAAGGAGGGACTTGGTATTGTGACGCAGCTCAATCTCAAGGACGTGTGCTGTGTAGTGGCGGCTTCACTCTTTGGCAAGAACAAAAAACACAAGTGTGAAGAGTGCGGCCGGGTGGTTTACCCTCCAAGGCATTGCTCGCGCAAGTGTGAGGACTTTTCGCGGGAACTTCATCCTACACGCACGTTTATTGCGGCGACATTTGAGAGGAGTATTAGCGATGCAATTTAGCGTAGGGACATTTATCGGTGTGGTGACGAAAGCTCTATCGCGGGGTGACGCAGCGTTGTTGTTGTTGTGTGATGCGTATCACTGGGCGCAGCGGCATCTAAAAGAGTTGCACAAGAAGTATCCGGAGTACACACAAGGATGGCTCCGCGACCGGATCAAGGCTTCATTCGGTGTGGACATAGATATATTCAGCCGCACGGTGACGAAGGCGGGTGGGGGTGTTGATTCAGAGAGCGTGAAGCTGGGGTATGCGTTTATCCAGAAGCACGGCGTCAAGGCTTGCATGCGTGCAGAACGAAGGCTGACGACGAAAGCGTTTCAGGATCTGGTCAAAGAGATCCCAGACAAGTGCACGAAGAAAACATTCGATGAGGCGGTTGCAAAAAAAGGGGGGGTCGTTATCAGGCAGAGCCGACTATCCATTCTCAACGCAGAGAACAGGAGGCTCCGAGAAAAAGTGAAAAAACTGGAGTCGGAAAACGCACAGCTCAAGGAAAAGTTGCGTGCTGTCAGGGGGATGGTTGCATGAAACCTGAAGAGCTAATCCTTGACGTGGTGCAGGTGGCCAAGAAGAATGGCCTGGGGCACGTGGCATCGTCGCTATCGTGTGTGCACATCCTCCAGGCGGTCTATCGGGTGTACCGAGAGGGGGTAGACCGCGTGGTGCTGAGCAAGGGTCACGGGTGCTATGCGCTGTACTCTATTCTCGCCCATCGCGGGCAGATCCCCATGGAGTGGTGGCGCGCCCTGGGGACGCGGGCCAGCCCCCTGAATGGGTGCTGCGAGCGCCACCCCGACATGGGGTTGGAGGCCAGCACGGGGTCTCTGGGTCACGGGTTACCTATGGCCGTGGGGATGGCCTATGCTCTGTCGAGGACGGATCCCCGGGCCCGGGTGTTCTGCATCGTGGGCGACGGGGAATTGCAGGAGGGGTCCTGCTGGGAGGCGTTGCAGTTCGCGGTGCGCCATGCTTTGGATCGCCTCCTGGTGATCGTGGACTGCAACCACCTCCAGGCGCTGTGTCCGACCAGCGAGGTCGTGCGGGGCGACCTGGAGGCCAAGCTGGCCGCCTGGGGGCTCCGCGTGGACTCTGTGCCGGGGCACAACCCCAAGGCCCTGGATAAGGCGCTGGCCCCCAAGGTGGAGATGGCCCGGCCGATGGCCCTGGTGGCCTCGACAGTCAAGGGGTTTGGCGTGCCGTACATGGAAGGGAGGGCGGAATGGCATTACAGAGCGTTACCAAGAGCCAACGGCAAGAGCTGATGAATCGGTTATCCCTGCTCTTCCGGGGGGATGGCCAATGGATGCTTCTCCTGGGTGACATGGGCTTTGCGGTGGTAGACGCCTTGCGGGACGAGTTTCCCACCAGGGTGTTGAACCTCGGGATCGCGGAGCAGGCGCAGGTGGGCATCGCGGCCGGCATGGCCATGGAGGGGTTCAAGCCCGTGGTGTACGGCATCGCCTCGATCCTGCCCTTCCGGGCGGCTGAGCAGATCCGTCTGGACGTGGTGCACCAGAGGCTGGACGTGAAGTTTGTGGGCGTGGGGGCGAACGACTACTTCAAGCCCCTGGGGGCGAGCCACGCCTGCGGGGACCGGGATGCAGACCTCATGGCGTTGTTGGGTGTGCGGGTGTGTGATCCCGCAGTGCTTGAATGGCCGAAGGCCCTATCCGAGTGGCTGGCCCCGGGGGCGGCCTACTTGAGGATCTCATAGGAAGTTGCGATGAGGAGGTGGATCCCCTTGAGGCTCAGGCAATGGTTCCCCGAGCTCCCGGATGCCATAGACAGCATCGCAGACGGCGTGCTGGAGGCACAGGCACCCGCACTGGGTGCGGGCGTCGAAGTTGGTGGCCAGCCTGCGCATCACCTCCCAGTATCGTTCGCTTTCCCAGATCGCCTTGAAGGAGGCGTCGTGCAGGCTTCCGATGTGGAATTCCTGGTACTGGGGGTGGAACAGCATCCCGCAGGGGGCCACCAAGCCGGAGCCGGAGAGCTGGAGCTGGAGGGGGGGGCCATAGCACCTCTGATAGCGGCGGTGGTTCCCCGTCAGCAGCTTCGCCCACTTCACGGCCACCTGATATTCGGGTGTGGAGAGGGCCTCGGCCTGGCGCAGGATACCCCCCAGGTCGAAGTACTGGGAGTAGTCCACGGCCAGGGATCCCTTCTCGTCGTCGGAGCAGTGCTTGATGATCAGGTAGTCCACCCCCTCCTCGGCGCCGAGCTTGGCCAGGGGGAGGACCTGATCGGCGTACTGGGGCAGGAGTACCATTTGGAGCCCTATGGTGGGGCGTGTGGGCAGGCGGGAGCGGAGTTGCACCGCAGCCCGAATATGCTTCAGCACCAGGTGAAAAGTGCTCGGGGTGGTCCCGTGGATCTTGGCGTAGGCCTCGGGGGTGCCGGCGGAGATATTCACCCTCAGGTAGTCGAGGTGCTCCAGGTACCTGTCGAGGCCGCCGGCGATGACCAGGTTGGTTCCCAGGGCCACACTCAGGCCGTTTTGGGCCGCCCTTTGGACCGCATCAGGCAGGTGCGGGCTACAGGTGGATTCCCCGTCGGAGACAAACGAGATGCCTCGCACCCCGATTTGGGCGGCGTCGTCGAGGAAGCTGGCGATCTCGGGCCAGCTCAGGGGCCCTCCGGGGTTCTCCTGGAGTTGGCCGTAGCAGTAGACGCACCGGAGGTTGCAGCGCCTGGTGAGGGCGCAGTCAATGGTGACGGGGGCCACTCGGTCTCCGGCCAGGTAGGCGTCGAGGCGGTCTCGATGCCATGCGAGCTTGTGGGCGTCGAGATTTAACATGGGAGGGATTTTAGCATGGTCGAGAAAGATTTCCACCACCTGATGTATTTTCCGGAGCGCGTGACCTGCTGGCTACAGGGCAAGCAGCCCATGCCGCTCACTATGGAGATCGGGCTGACCTCGCAGTGCAACTATCGGTGCCGGTACTGCGCCCTGGATTGGGTGGCGCGGAGCCACACCATGGACACCGAGGTGGCCAAGAAGGTGCTGAAAGACGCCGGGGGGATGGGGGTGCGGTCTGTGCACTTCGCGGGCGAGGGGGAGCCCATGTTGCACCCCGAGTTTTTTTCTATAGTGACCCATGCGAAGAACGCAGTCGACCTGGAGGTGGGGATCACCACGAACGGGTCCGTCCTCAACAGCCTGTCAGACGATCACTTGTGGCGTCTGAACCAGTTGGCCACGTGGATTCGCATCAGTATGGATGCGGGGACCCAAGAGGAGTACAAGTCTATCCACGGCGTGAATAGATTCAGTGATGTGGTCTGTGGGATCAAGCGCCTGGCGAAGCATCCCATTTTGTCGAAGTATCGCAGGGCGAAGATCACGTTGCAAGCTGTGTCTATCGGCCAGGAGCTAATCCCCCTGATAGAGCTGGGGCGCAAGTTGCAGGTAGATCACGTGGTGATCAAGCCGTACAGCCCCCACCCGCACTCCCCCAAGGACATCACGCCTGGTCCGATTCCACTGAGTTCAGCTGACGGGTTTTTGATCGGGCGCCACAGGGCGGAGGCTGCGCTTACCGACGAGAGGGCATACACCAATTGCTGGGCCAATGCCTTCTTCATCCTGGTGGCGGCCAGTGGGGATGTGTTGCCGTGCAACCTGTACTATGACAGGCCCGAGATGGCCTATGGCAACGTGAACACCGAGCCGTTGTACTCGATCTGGGGCAAGAGCCATCCGGAGGAGGTGACCTCGGCTTGTCGGCCCGGGTGTCGGCTCCACGAGGCAAACACGTATTTGGATCGGGTGCGAAACCCGCGCCTCGAAGATTTCTTTTTGTGATTCGGATTTCATTTGACATGCAATCCTCTGTGTGCTACGTTCTTTGGTGGAGGTGCAAATGGTGCTGTTTTCTGTCGGATTCATTTCGGGTTTTATTGGCGGATTCTTTTTGTTCGGCCTTTTGAGTATGTCCAAGGAGGATCGATGAAGACTGCAATGCTTGCTGTGGTGATGGGAGGTCTTATGTTTGGGCAACTGGCGCCGTTCCCCACGAGGGAGCGCGAAGGGACGCAAGAGGATCCCTTCGTGATCTACAATTCGGATACGGTGAGCCTGTCGTTCAATGACACGTACACCGAGGATGGGTTTTCCCTGGTGCGCATCGAGTACCAGCTGGAGGGGCCATTCCCGAGTACAGAGATTGCGCACAACGCCCTGGACAATGCCGATGGGTTTGTCCCCGAGGGTGGGCGGTTCAAGTTTTCCATTCGCGACGCCGTGACGCCCCTGGGTGATGGTGCATATCGTCTGCGCGTGCGTGTGTGGGACAACGTAGGGAACGCATCGCTGTGGACGGGGTGGTACTATGCCGAGAAGTCTTGGCGCACGGTTCCCGTCCCTGGTGGGTGTAGGTTGATGCCATGAAGTGCTTTGTCTTGGGCGACACGATCATCGATGTCTACTTGCGGGGGGCTGTGCGTCCCTGCAATGCTCCCGAGGGGTGCCAGGTTCACGTGGAGTCGGGGAGCGAGTGGGTGCCCGGCGGGGCGGCTCTGGTGGCCCGGCAGCTGGCCATCTTGGGAAATGAGGTCACGCTTCAGACGCACCTGGGGGATGACTTCGAGGGCCACGTAGCGGCCGAGCTGTTGGAGCAGGAGGGGGTTCGCCTGATCCTGAAACAGAACGGGCGCAGCAGCAAGAAGGTGCGCTATCTCGATGGCCGCAGGTGCATCTTGCGGGCGGACTTCGCCCAGCCGGTGGCCACGGCGGAGCTGCAACCCGAGGCGTATGAAAGTGACATCATCGTGGTGTCTGATTATGGCCTGGGGTCTGTGGGGGCGCTGCCAAGCTGGGAATTTGAGGCGCACAAGCCGAGGGTGTACGTGGATCCCTACCGCGGCCGGCATCCCCGCCACTATGGGCGCGTCTGTGCCATCACGCCCTGCATGTCCGAGGCCTTGCAGTGTTCAGGGATGGAGTACCTGGACGATGCATTCAGGGTGTTTTTGCGATATGCCGATACCGTGATCGTCACTATGGGGGAGGCTGGGTGCGAGCTCAGAACGCATTCTGAGAAGCACATGATCCCTGCATTGCGCTCCGTTGCGGTAGACGCCGTGGGGGCTGGAGACGTATTCCTCGCGGTGTTCGCTGCGTGGCATACCCCGGGCAATGAGAAGCGGGCCGCAGAGGGGGCGTCAATGGCCGCGGCGGTGCAGATTGATTTTCTGGGTCCTCAGCCGATACCGATAGAGGACCTTGCCTAAGATGGGAGAAGAACATGAAAGAACTGATCGTGCTGGAGTGGGCGGTGTTGGCCCTGGGCTGCACAAGCGCCCTGTTAGGCTTCTGGTACTTCGTGGTCGTGTGTCTGCGTTGAAGGACCTGAAGGTCCTCTATATGGGCATCTGCCCGGGGGGGAGCACAGCGAGCGACGAGTGGAAGCGCTGGAACGCCAATGTGGACTGGATAGACAAGAGGATCAAGGTATTGGAAAGGAAGGTCCAAGATGAAGTTGATCGATGTCATGCAGCAGGGTATAGGGATTCTGATCTACGGGAGGTCGAACACGGGGAAGACGAGCAGCCTGAGGAATCTGGATCCGAGTGAGACGTTCGTGATCACTTGGGAGCTGAGCCAGACTGCGGCGGCCCTGTGGCATTGGGGGTGGCGCGAGTGGAACGCCGAGGCCCCGACGGGGTGGCTGGACATGCGGCGTGTCCTGAAAGAGGTACGTGCCAATCCCAAGATCAAGAACGTGGTGGTGGACACGATATCGAGCTACCAGGAGCGCCTGATTCAGGAGTTCGTGCAGGAGACCGGCAAGAGCAAGGATCGCCTGGGGTTCACCCTGTGGAACGTGGTGTCTGACCGGTTCATGGAGACGCTGGAGGATCTCCTGAAGTTCACGGCGCAGGGCAAGAACGTGATCCTCCTCACCCACCTGAAGTACAAGGAGGTGGAGGAGGGGGATCGCAAGAAGATCATGAGGTGGCCGGCGCTGTATGGCGAGTGGCCGGAGAACGTGAGCAAGCGGATGCCGGTGTGTCTCAGGACGGAGAGGTACAAGATTGGCAAGGAGATAGAGTACGTCTTCGAGGTCTGCGGTGGCCTCGAAGACTATGGTGGGGACAAGTACCACCTATTGAGCAGCACCGAGCCAAGCGATATCGCTGCGGTGATCAAGAAGATTCAAGATGGACTTCAAGCGGCGGGGGGGCCTTCCTTTCCGAGTGAGGAGAAAACAGCACTCATCAACCCTCCTACCTCAAATCCCCCCGTCGCTCCTTCAAGGAAGTTCTCGACCGAGATGCCCTCCAGGCGAGACATGATCAAGAGAATATATGACAAAATCACCGCAACGGGGCAGGACATTGGCGTGGTGCGCCCCCTGATCAAGGAGAAGCTGGGGGCCCCTCTAAGCACGTTGTCTGCGGAGCAGTTGGTGGAAGCTATGGCGATAGTGGAAAGTGGTGCGGTTGAGGATACCGCAAAGGATTTTCAGTTCTAACTCAAGGGAGGTGTTTTCATGAGAAACTTCAACACGAACGTGGAGCCGGTTGCCAAGCGCGGAGATTGCTCGCTGCCTCCGGGGACCTACCTGGTGGTGGTCCAGGCATTTGGCGAGCCATTCAAGGGCAAGGCGGCCACGGGGAAGAGCTGGCTGCCTGTGCTCACCGAGGCCATCGCGGAGGGGACAAACCCAATATCGCCCTGCCAGGGGCCCTCGATCCTGTTCGAGTATTCCGACGAGGACGGGTTTTCGTCGGGGTTCACGGGCAGGGGCAAGTGGCATGACTTCTTGGCCGCGGTGGGGCTGTTGAACAACGGGACCGTGAACGAGACGGACCTGTACGACTGCGCCCTGAACGTGGAGTGCGAGCTGTTCAATGAGCGCCTCTCGGTCAAGACCATGGGTGAGATCACGCCCGAGCAGTTGCCGATGGTGCGTGCCTACCTGAAGGAGAAGAGGTAGCGATCATGGGAGCGCGTGAGCGACGCTGTGGCCATGACCTGGAGAGGGCTGTTGCGAAGACCCTATCGGACTACGGGTTCCCCGCAAGGAGAATCATAGAGTACCAAGAGGGGAAGGGTTGGGACGTAGAGACCACGAGCCCTCCGAGTATCAAGGTGCAGGTGAAGCAACGCAAGGTCATCTCTTGGATCAAAGAAGTGGACGAGAGCTGTCGCGCCGCGAAGCCATCCCAGATGCTATTCTGGGTGCTTCGTCAGAGCCGTGGGCGCTCTATGGCCGTGCTGCCGCTGGAGGTGTTGTGCGAGCTGCTGTCATGGTCGAGGGCAACGGGGATGTGGGAGCGCGCCCAGCAGGTGGAGGAAGAGCTTAGCTCATGAAGGCTCCTTTAAGTGGACGGCCTCTTGGATCTGTACCAGGAGGTCGTCCTTTTTCTTTTGCTGGAGCGCTTTGAGGATCGCCCGGGTAGCATACATGATCAGGAAGCCGGCGGCAGCTCCACCCGCGGCGGCGCCTCCCGGGGCGTAGGGGTCCACCACGGGGGCCAGGAGGTTTCTGGTCACCGCCTGGGTCGTGGCGCCTGTGGCCTGGGCGATGCGTTCCACCTCGTCATCGGTGATGCGCAGCGTGCCACAGCCGGCCAACAGCACAACGCTAATCAGAATCGTCTTTGCCATCTTTGATCCTCCTGAGCCATTTGACATCCGTGCGTAGTTCTGTGAGCAGGTGCTCGATGGACTCCAGTCGCTTGACTGTGTTCTCGTCCTTTTTCCAGCGCTCACGTAGACACTGCTCCTGCTGACGCGCAATAAATCGTACCTGCATTTCAAGTCTCGCAAGCCATACAATTCCGCCTATCGCCCAGATGGCGACGGGCACCCACGAGGTCAATAAATCCATCATTGAGGAAGTCCAATACGATTGAGGATTTCGATGGCACGAGTACGATCTCCGGAACGCATGGCGGTGCTGTAGTCTGACTTGGCCTTGTTGGCCCCCATATCGAGAAACGCCTGCTGTTTTTCAAGATCGTATTCAATGATCTTAACCCCAAAGACAAGGTTGGCCAGGGACTCTATGGGCCCCTGCTTCCCCTCCAGGGCCTGGGCAACAGTGTCCATGTCGCGGTAGAAGCGGGAGAACCATAGCCGGCGCAGAGCATGCCAAGCCTGGCCATCCACCTTGAGCATCTTTTTCCCCGTGGGGAGGTCGGTCCATTCGGGGCGCAGAAGCTGCTTGAGCGGCGGCGAGAAGATCAGGGAATCGGCCTGCGTCTGGGAAACCCCTCTGCGCGGGAGGATCTCGCGGTCGAGGTAGAGCTCTCGCCCCATGACGTATTCGATGGGCATAGTAAGGATCGGGTTGATGCTCCCGATAAACTCCTTGGCGTTGGTGGGGATCATGGACCCCACCATATCGATGGTGAACATGTTCCTCATGCTCGCCACCCGGAATGTGTCTCCGTCCCGTCCGAGCGAGAAGAAGGGGAACTCGCGCACCCAAGACGGTACCAGGGCCTCCTCAAGTTTGGTGTCGAATGCCATGTCGCGCATCCTGGGCACCGCCGAGAGCATGAAGGGGTGGCGCGGGAGCATATCGAGGAGCCACTCCGCGCTCTGCCTCTGGTAGTTGTAGAACAGGAAGAAGCGCGAGAGCACCTTCTCGAACGAGGTCATGTTCGAGTAGTCGAAGATATGCTTCGAGACGTGGTCGGCCACCTCGAAGATGGGGAGCCCCCGGTTGATCATGGAGGCGTAGGCTTCGGCGATGGCCAGGTTCTCTTGGAAGGCGCCCCACTTCTCGGGCGCGAATTTCCCCACGCCGAGCTTATCCGCCACGTCTGCACGCCAGCGCCTGAAGTTGGAGTACTTGCCCGCAGAGGCCATGTCCACCAGCTCGGAGAGCCCCTTGGGGTCGGCCACGCCAATGCGCTCCAGGCCATGGTGCCAGTGCCCCTGCTTGCGGGCCAGGTCGATCACCTCGCTGGCCTTCCACTTCACGCCATGGAGGGTCAACACCCCATCGGTGCCGTCGGCAAGGAACTTTGTGAGGGTTTTCGAGAGCGCAATATCTGGGACGCCGGCAACAGCCCCCAGCCCCGCGGTGCGCCTGAAGATCAGGTCGATCTTGTTTCGAGTGAAGAAGGCAGGGCGCGGGATGGAAGTACCGGGGACGAGAGTAGACGTTAGGAATTTCTTCAAGGGGTTTGTGAGGTTGTCCACGAACTTGAGGAACGCCGCGCCCTGCTCTTTGGCGATAATCTGTGGGTCGGCATACCTGGCCAGCTGGTTGAACAGCTTGCGGTCGATGGCCAGCTTGTTGGCTTTGGTGGTGCCCACGCCGGGGAGCTTGATCGGGACATCTCCCAGGAACGATGCGGGGACCAGGTCTTCCCCGGCCTTCAGAAATTCCTGGATCCTCCGGTTGGGTGCCCCCTTCTCGAAGAGCTCCAGCACCTTCTCAAGCTGCTTGGGATTGGACGTGGCCAGGGAGTCGGTGATCCCGAACTTCTTCAGCACCGCGGGGAGGTGGCGCTCCATGTCGAACGCCTTGAACTTGCTGGCCACATTCTCGGCCAGCTTCACCGCCTCGGCGGCCCCCTCTACCCCTATGTCGGCCGCCTTGACCAGCTCGTCTATCTTGGTGTCGAAGAGCCGGTTCTGCAAGACAATGTGGAAGTCGGGGGCGGCGGCTTCCATGGCGGCCACGGTGGGCTCCATGGCCTTTACGTTGCGCATGGAGGCGATCTGGGACGCCCACGCCGCCTGGAGGTCCTTGACGTTGGCCTCGGACAGGAGCACCCCCGGGGGCGTGTCATTGAGCCACTTGAGCACCTCATCCACGTCCTCGGGGCGATTGATTTTGTTCACCCTGAGGGAGAAGTCCTTGGACCATTTGACGGGGAGCCCCTTGCGCATGTCCTTGGCCGAGTGAGCGAGCTGGAGGTACAGGCGCTCGTACCCGGTGATGTCACCCTCCAGGATCAGTTGCCGGGCCGCGTCGTCGAAGTGCCTGGAGAACTCCCCGCCGGCATGGATGGCATGGCGGGCGTCCACCGAGATCAGCTGCTCGGCGATGTCCCGGACGTTCCGCTCCATATAGCTCCTGCTGGCCCGGATCGCCCAGGCGTCCCTGGCGTCAGCGATGGGCTTGGAGGCGATCTGCCCGGGGGCGAACCCCAGGGGCATGTTCTCGATCTCGTTATAGCGCATCCCCAGGGTGCGGCGGATCTCGGCGTGGGTGTGGTTGAGGATCGTATCCCCCTTGGCCTCCCTGCCCAGGCGCTTGGCAATCTCCTTGGAGACGTAGGGGAAATACCCCTCCAGTTCCCCATAGGTGACCCCCATGGCCTGGTCGGCCATGTGGAGCTTCTGCCCGAAGCGCTCTGCCTGCCCGAAAGCCGTCACCCAGTCGTCGATCAGTTCCGGGGTGGGGTGCACCCCCTTCTTCCTCAGGAATTGGCTCAAGGGGTCGCTGGGATCCCCCAGGGCCTTCTTGAGCCACTCGTCGAAAGTGCCCCCCGATTGCCCGCGGAACTTGCTCACCCAGTCGAAATGGGCGCGCCCCAGGAGCTCGCGCTCCACCTTGGAAAGTTGGCGCAGTCCGGTGTTCCCCACCTCGCGGGAGACCTCGTTCCCCACCCTCACGGCCCGAGCCGTAGTGGGTATGGCCATGACGCTATCCACCTGCTGGAGCGCGCTCTCATTGGCGTTCCTGGCGGCATGGGCCATGGCTCGCGCCGCTGACCTCCCCGAGGGGCTGAGGCCGGCATTGCGGATGAACTTGTCGGAGAACATCTCCCCCATTTTCCTCAGGGGCGGGGCGATGATGTGCTCCCATGCCTGGTCCAGGTGGGTGCTCTTGGCGATCTTGGGCAGCAGGGGGAGGTTCTCCTGCACCAGGTTTCCTAAAATCAGGCCATGGAGGCTGGAGGCCCGAGACCCCATGATCCCGAACCCCTGGCCGAATGGGTGGATCTCGCGCGAGGTGAAGGGGAACCCGACCTTGAAGCCCCCGGGATCAAAGAACCGTTTCCACCCCTCGGAGTAGAGCCAGTCCGCCCCCTTCCCTGGGGACCCCAGGTGCTTCAGGGCCAGGCTGGCCAGGTCTTCTGTCTTGCCCCCAACAAGGGCTGTGCGGGCGCCCAGGTGGCCCGGGAGAACCGCCTTGAGGGCGTCCTTGAGAGCCATACTCTCGGCCCTGGAGACGGCCCCTATGCTCTTCTCGGACATGCTTCCGAGGTGCTTGGTCTTCAGCTCGCCTAAGAGCTCTCGGAATGCCTTGGTGCCATACTGGCCACGGAGGAACCGGCTGGCCACGGCGGGGTCAGTGCCGAGCTCCTTGAGGGCCTCCTTCACCGCAGTCTTGGGCATGCGCAAGCTCTTGGCCAGGGCCCCCACGCCGATGTAGGTGACGGGATCAAGGAGAATCCCCAGCCCCATGCCCAGGGCGAACTTCCCCACGTGGCCGGAGGTCGAGTCAGGCTCCCAGCCCAACTCGGTCAGGATATCGAACCACCGGGTCTTGGCTTCCTCGTCTCCAGAAAATGCGGAGAAGAGGCCCCTGGTGAATGAAAGGAAGGGATTTTCGGCCTCTTCCCCGCGGGAAAGTTTCAAAATTGAACGGAATGTATTGGCCAGGGCGTACTCTCCAGAGGAGAGAACGTCCAGCCCGAACTTGAACGGCGCCATGAGCAGATCCAGGATATTGGTGCTCTTGATCTGTTCCTGGATCGCCTCGGCTTGGAACGCGGGGCCAATAGCCTCGGCAGACGGGAGATCCGCGGTGGCGGGGTGCAGTGCCCCCTGGGCGCGCAGGGTGTCAAAGATGTTGCCCTGGCGCTTGGGTCTCTGCCTGATAGCGGGGGAAGGAGGTTCCAACCCCAGCTGCTCATACCGTTCACGGAGAAACGCATCAACGTCCTGCACTCAAGCTCTCCGCCAACAGACGAATCAACTCATCCGGGGTGTAGGTCTCGCGGGCCTGCCCATAAGAGGGGTGCCATGCGCCTTTGGCTCCCTGCCAGGATCGCTCGACTATCGGGAATGCAGGGGGGCCAGGGTCGTCCATTTTTGTCCTGCCGGGGATCTGCCCCATGAGCCAGCCCTCGGCGTCTTGGGAATACCCCCCCTCGGGGGAGACGTGCCCCTTCAGGCCCAGCATCCCCTCGGCCATGAGGGGGCCCAGATCATCCCCGAAGCGTTCCTGCATGCGTCTGGTGGCATCGCGGGCGGCCCAGGCGCTTGGATGCTTCGCGTCCAGTTTGGTCATGCTTTCAAACTTCCCTCCAGAGAGACCGAAGATCTTCCCCAGGCGGTCATTGTTCGGCTTCCCATCGCGGTCGAAGAACCCGGCAAGCCCCGCGATGGCCTCGGGGGGCACTTCGGCCTCCATGAGGAGCTTGACTATCTCCTCGGGAGACTGGACCCCCGCCATGTTCTTGATCCCAGTGGCCTGGAGGGCCTGCATCAGAAGAGGGCCACCCAGGGCCATGGTCACCGCATCGTTGGAGAAGAGCCCATCCACCCCCTGTCGAATCTCCTCCCACTTCTGCTCTGGTGTCAGACCCTTCTTGTCCAGCACCCCCTGGGCATAGTCTGCAAGGTTCTGCTGGATGTTGTAGATCTGATTGGGGAACTCCTGTTGGGCTCTCGGGTCACGAGGCGACATTGTCTCTATGGCTGTCACGGCGTCTCTGGCCCTATTCAGGGGGCGGGTCTTGTGGAGATCTCGTAGCTCCGCTTCGCGCCGTTCCTTGCGCAGCGGCGCATCTTGCTCCCACTCTTCAAACTGCTTCTCGGCTCGGTGCTCTGACCTCTGGGTGCGCTGCTCCTGCAAGAGGCGATCCCAGCTCTGGAAGCCCGTGCGCAGCATCTCGACGATGGCCATGAGCATGGCGGAGCGCGAGTCTCCACCCCCACCGCCTCCGCGGGACACGGCGCTTGAAATGGTTCCACCAAGTGTGTTCATGCGTTCCTCCCGGCCGCCTCGGTGGCGGCCTCAGCCTCGAACTCTGCCCGAGCCAGGGCGTCGAGCAGCTGCGAGGTGTGCCCCTGGATCTCCTGCTGGGCCTGCCATGCCTGGGGGCGGTATGCTGCGAGGCTCTGGCTGGCCATGGAGGATCGCGCCCTGTGGGCCTCCTCCATGACGCCGCCGAATGCTCCCCCGAGCCCCATAGCCGCGGCCCGTTGCTGTAGGGCTGATCCCAGCGCCTGCTGCTGGGCTCCGACCATGGGGTCAAAGTCGTAATTCTGGGAGAAGATCTGCCCGATACGGGCAGGGTCAATGTACTCCCCAAGCTGCCTCTGGAGCTGTGCCAGGGGATCCAGGGCGTCACGCCCCCCCATCCCCAGCGCCTGCTGGGTGTAGGTCCTCCATGCGTCGGCCCAGTTGCGATACTGTCGATACCACTTTCTTTTACTTGAGTGGAGCTTGGTGTATTCGTCCCAAGGAGTAGAAAGATTCAGATTTCCCGGAGACTGGTACCCCACTGTGCCAGAGGTGCCCGGGGCGCTGGCATAGGGGCTCTGATATCCCGATAGTGCACTCATTACATCGGGATTCTCACGACCATATCCAGGGGTAACGCCCCTCATATCAAGGTATCCGCCGTTGCTCATCGTTCTACCCCACTAGCTGGCCAAGTTTCTGCGCCCGCCACAGGTTGAATGCGGACAGCTCCGCGGCGCCCTTCATGATATCCATGGATCGGATCCCCTCGGGGGCCAGGCGTCCCATGGCCGCCTGGGTAAATCCCTGGGGGCTGCCTGTTTGCCCCGCTGTTCTCCATGCCGAGGAGGTTCTCGCCCCAGTCAGATCCCCCATCCTAATGGGGGCCTGCGCCTGCGCGCTCATGGCTCGCCCCACTGCCGTGGGGAGGCCATACTGGCGAGTCAGGTACGCGCTGAACAAGTTCCCCATGGAGGTGGACGGGGCCCACTGGTGCTCGGTCATGGTCCCAAAGGGCATGGTCTTGCCACCAAAGAAGCCCGGCCCCTGCATGGTCACGGGGTTGTAGTAGAGCTGGGAAAGTAAGCGCTCGGCCCCAGGCTTGGCCCGCTCCCATATGTGCCGCGCACTCCGGCTCTCAGGGTTTTCCCGCATGGCCATGAGCAGGCCACCGATCCCGCCGGCCAAGCCACTGGCCGCCTGCCCCCACATGGGGACAGTGCTCGCCCAGTTGAAATTCCCCTGGGCGGCAGGGGCGGCAGGGGCGGGAGCAGAAATGGTTTCGGATCCGAGATTAAACATCAGTAGCCTCCAAGAAATTCGTTGGGGATCTGGGGCCGCTCTCGACCCAAGACTTGCTGTAGGTAGCTCAACACCCCATTGACCCCCTGGTCCCCGTAGAGGCCAGAGAGCTCTTCGCTCTCGTCGTCTGCCCTGGCCAGCGCGTCTATGAGGTACTGCGGGGTGGTGTGAACTCCACCCATGGATTGGCCCGGGGTCGGAGGAGACGCCTTGGCCTGTGCTGCCCCCACGTTTTGCATGACCCCTCCGGCTGTCGAGGCCAGCGCTGCAACGAGAAATGGCCAGATCATGTCTCCTCCTGTGGGGCTATGAGCACATTCATAAGTAGACCTCCCTTGCGGGTTCCTATTTTACGAAAGCAGTGATCATTTGCTGGTTCACCACTGCCGTATTCCCTGTGCCGGAAGATACGGATACATACATCTCTACGGCCCAGGTCTGACTTCCCGTGAGTGTGCTACCGCCAGTCAGCTCGCGTCCATCCATACAGACATAAATGTGATCACGATGGTCTGTATTTAGAAATGTGAAATCTGTGACAAGGATGCCTGATCCTGCCGCAGGGGTGCCATCGGGATCATGCACCCAACGCAAAGAACCGTCTACAGCATTGGCACCATTTCCGGATGGGTGCTTTCGCGCATTGGCATGAAACATCAGCAACACGTCGGTGGTCGTATTGATATAGTCAACGGTGATTCTTGTGATCTCTGTCCAAGAGGAGCTTGGCAAAGTAACGTCGGTATGATGTGGCGGAGTGCTCCATACCGCATTTACTCCTGTACTGGCCCATGCCCTGTCGTCCGCGTACTTCTTGTTTGCCGCATCTGTGTCCGCAGTACAGGCAGCAAGGTGCTGGATCTTGTTCTCAGCTCCAACCGTTCCCATGTTCAGCGTACCGGACATGGTGTCGCCGGCCTTCGCCACGCGGGTATCCCGTTGCGCCTCGACGTAGGATCTCCTGGCCAGGGCGTTGGCCGTGCCGGGATCCGCGGCGCGCAGAATATCCCCCGTGACGGTCCCACCAGACAACGCCAGGTATGAGGAGTTGGCCTGTGCTAGGCAAATCGCATCGTAGTCGTCTGTGCCATTGGCCAGCCACTTGATCTGGTTGCGTGCCACCACCGGCGGGGGACCGGCATCGTAATACCCCATGTGGAGGTCGCCGGTCATGCGCGCATCAGTCCCGCCTGCACGAGCAAGGTACGCCGTGGGAAGATACCCCAGCCGAACCAGCTGGCTGGCCGACGAGGGGTCGGCAGTGCAGGTGGGGATGTGGGACCCGAAGGCCACCAACCCAGTTAGGGTGCCGCCTGACAGGGGAAGATAGCCGCCAACCGCCCCACTAGCCACAGCGTCCACATACCCCTTGCGGGCCAGGTGGTCGTCGGCGCTGGGGTCCACAGCAAAGAAGATGGGCCCGGTGATCTCGCCGCCGGAGCGGGGCAGATAATCACCCTCCAGGGTGTCTATTTTGGATTCCGCGACCGTCAGCCGGGCCCAGATATTCTTCATGGAGGTGGAGAGCCAGTTGATCGCACGGCTCAACGCATCTTTTGCTGGGAGGTATACGGTTTTCATCGCACCCTCCCCCGCGGGCGAATCGGGCGAAAATGGATTCGCAATTCCTTCACCTCGGGAATCGGTGTCCCACCATGCGCAGCCAACTCCCAGAAGAAGCGATACCCCCGCACCCTGGCGGGGATCTGGTAGAAGCTGTTGGGGTCAATGATTGAAGTCCCCGAGGAGAACATGGGAGTGGTCTCTTCGTGAATGCATGCCCCGATCATGCAGTGGGCGGTTCCCCCACCCTCGAGCTCGCCAGTGACAAAGTCCATGCGCTGGATCACCTTGCCATCCGCCTTGCGCCCGAGGGTGATATCGTTGCTCCGATAGAACACGGGGGTCACGTCGAAAAAGTATTCGGCGAGTAGTGGCTGGTTGACCTTGAGGGTGAGAAGACCATAGGCCACGCTATTGGCATGCCCCGAAATCGTTGCCGTCCAGATTCTCCCAGTGGCCGTATTCCAATGCGTGACCTGCCTGCCAATAATCGACGTGTCTCGCTGCCACGACTTCATGTCCTCATACAATCTTCCCATCGCAGTCTGGAAGTAAACCCAACCAGAAGGATAGGTAGGGTGATAGCTGATGCCAACCGCCTTCTCTCCAGAATCCACCCCATCATGCCAGGGCCACAGAATAGGTGCTGCATTGGTCGCATCGATCGGCCCGAAGCAGTTGGTGGCGGGATGTGTCTGATCAAAATAGTCAATGCGTACCGCTCGGGTACCGTAGGTTGCTGCAACAGCAGAAGTGAAAATTCCCACACTGGTGACATCAAGGATATCTGTGCGGGTGCATTCCAAATGGGATTCGGGATTCGGCCCCTTCTGCCAATCATCTGCGGGGGTCAGCTTGTAGTAGAGGGTGTACCCTCTTCCCTCTCGGACCAGGCGCAGGGATACAGGCCCCGCACCGCGGGAGAGAAAATAGGTTGTCTCTACGTTATTGACCACGGAGATGAAATAGATGCCGATGGGCTCTGTGGGGTGGGCATCATTGGTCGCTCGAATTGCGATGCGGTTCACCGAAGAACGATAGGCCATGAGGCCCACACCAATATAGTCTCCCACGGTATCGAAGGATGTGATCTCCATGAAGACATCGAAATCTCCCCCATAGAGTTTGTAGATAAAGGCCCCCGCTGTGGTGGCCCCGCTCCAAAGCGAGTGCGCTGAAGTAAGCTCCAGGTACATCTTCTCCGCATGGGTTGTATTGACATCCCCCACAGCTAGCGCACTGGCGTTGAAAAGACTCCATCCGAAATCCAATGCACCATCAGTCGTTCTGAATACCTGCTCGGTGACATCATCGAACTCATCTCTGAAGACAGCGGAGTGCTCACCCGCAGCATTCAGAATCTGGCCCTTTGTCCCCTCCACCTCCTTCCACACCATGCCATCGCCGCCGTACACCGTCCCAGTGTGCTCTGGGGTATTGGAATCCGCGGCGCAATAGTAGGGGAGCCCCATGAGGGAAGCCGCCCCGGTGCGGGTATCAATGGCCACTGCCGCGCCATCGCAGACAAAGACCACGCGGAAGTTCCGCGCGTCATGCCAGCAGCGAGTAGCGCGGGGATTCGACGACCACACATGGCGATCCACCCCCTCCAGGCGCTCGGAGTAGCTCACTGGGGCATTCCCGTCGAAGGCGTAGATCCCGCCCGGACTGGCCCACCAGAGGATACCGTTAGCGAAGACGGCAGCACTTCCCGACACGCACCCCACGTCAGGGACGAGGGGCTCGCAGGCCATGGTTGCCTCCTCCATGGCCTGGGGAATGACCCACAGCGAGCGTTCCTTGAGGAGAATCAGGCCACCGAAACCAACCACCGCGCCAAGGATAGCACCGGTGACCCCCTCATCGGTCCACAGCACATTTCCCGGCGGTACCTGCCCGAAGAAATCCTCCTTGCTGTAGTAGAGCCGCGAGGGGTTGATGGCGTCCACATACCAAGCCCGGTGGCCCCAGATCGTAACGAAGGTGTGCTCGGGGGGCGCGTAGTTGTCCAGCTCCAGAGCTTTCTGAAGCACCAGGTCGTCTTCGTCCATCGCGCAGGTGAAATTCCCAAAGCAGACCTGACGTGAGCCGGAGATCTCATACCCGGAGATATTACTTGCCCCTTCGAGGTGGTAGGTGCCCGTTCCCTCGACAAAACGATAGACCCGCAGGTGCAACCCCGCCACGTCCACGGAGGAGGCGATCGAAAACCGCAGAGCAAACCCGCAATGGCCAGTTCCCGTATCAGTGGTGAATCGGAAGGGCCCATGCGGGTTGGACTCGTTCCCTGTAATCGGGTCGTAAAGTGTACACTTCACCTTGTACGTGGTGTCGTACTCCAGATCCCCATTGTCGGCTATCGTCGATGCCACTTCCGCTTCGGACTTCCCAGGAGCACAGTATATGACTGGAACGGGGAGACCAACCTGCCGTGAAACCGGGGCAGCTAGCTGAAGAGGAGCTGGCCCAACCACGTACTTTAGTTGCCCCACATCTGCCAGCCTGCGGCCTGGGGTGGTGGTCGAACGCACCAGTGGTTTCGCCTTCCCATCCTCATAGTAGTAGGAATCGCAGAGCGCAGTAATCTCGCCATCCGGCGCTACATGAATGTCTTCAACAGAAGGGAGATAGGTTGGTGCTCGCTGTGCGGGGCAGCCAGTATACTTGATCGTGCCAATGGCCGGGTTGGATCGATACCGAAACACACCATCCACACGATCACCGATTCCAATCACTGCCTTGGAAAGATCCCCGGAGTCAGAGAGTGTGGCAAAGCGAACATTGTCATCCCCAGGGTAGGTGCCATCTTTCAGCGTATTCAGCCAACTGAGCACGCCGGCGGGGATAGATGTCGTGATGGAGTCGGGCGTGTGATTGGTCTTCCAGGCATCATCTCCCACCACGACGCGAAAATCGTAGATGTGGCACATCCCATCCGTAGTTTCCCCCAAGATCCAACGGGTAGCATTCGGAGGCTCAATACCACCGCCGACCAAGGTGCTTGCAGACGTGGCGCTGACCATAGCCCATGCCGTAGTGGCCCACCTCCAGAAGAGCAAATTGTATGCAGTGGCGCCACCCTCTGTGTCTGGGATCGTTTCCACCGCGAGCCATTCGTCCTCTACGGGAGCTCCCGAAAACGACAGGGTTTCGGTTTCGGCCACTGCCTGCCGGCAAAGGCTCTCCAACCCTGCGGATTGCGTCTTCGGGGTCCAGATGCATCGAAGGCCCGCATCTGCGGCCACTGTCCCCTTCCAGTGAATCTGAAATGCTGCGTCATCGGAACGCAACAAGGTGGCCTGATCGTAGAGATCGGCAAGAAACAGAAACACCGTGCGCTGCCGAAACATGGAGGGGTCATGCAGGTGCAGCTCGTAGGAATTCCCGCGGAAGGAATATAGCCCCTTCGCTGGGAACAAATGCCCCGGGGGAGCAGCAATCTGCGTGATCCCCGGACGGGGATGGGGCACCCATGTAATGGTTTCAGTTGCCGTGGGGTTTGTTGACTTGAAGCCCGGATGAATCGAGCTTCGGGGATTCATGATGCCAAGAGAAGTAGAGGGATCGAATGTGCGATCGGGGTGCAAGAAAATGGGGAAATGCGATTGAAACGCGCCTGGAGTAACCGTTCCCCCATTCACAACCACTTCTGCAATGGCCCCATGGAAAAGGGTGTGTTCATAATTGAGCTTGGTACCGCCCATGGAAAGAACGTAATTGTCCCCTGAATAAAATGCAGTGCGGGTATAGGTGGAATCGGTGGCTGACGCCACCGCGCTTTGGCTGCCTTCTATAAATAAAAAAGCCCGATATTGCGAGACAGAATTATTTGCCTCAAAACGCAAGAAGTACCAAACCCCCGGCTTGATATCGTAGTTGAGATTCATAATCACGCGTGCACCGGGAGAATCGCGAGCGTCACATTGTACCTCCCACTGATTGCGTCCAGAACTCCAGAAAATCCGGATGGCCCATGATGTTCGAGAAATCGCAATATCCCCTTCTAAAGCAGAAAGAATCGTGGCAACTTTTGTCTGATCCGTTCGTTTCTGCCCGTCCCAGCGAAAGGTGACTCCGATGCGAAATTCCTCCCCACCACCATTGAACCCGAAATTCGGATAGGCCCCTGTCTCGTCCATCGCAGCGAAGTATTGCCCGCGCTCGGAGAAGTAGAATGCAGATAGCGGCATCTCCTCTGCCAGCAACGGGGCTGTCGAGGGGATCTTGACCAGGCGATCACGTCCCGGCGCCGTGTTCAGCTCCATGTGGCTGGTGAAGGGGTCTTTCTTCGATGTGCTCTCGCGGGCGATGCCCCTCCACTCTTGCTGCTGGAAGATGTTGATCATATCCCCGCCTCTGTGTTCCTCAGCGAGAACGGCATGGGGGGCGCGGAGAAGACAGCCTGCCGGCGCCCGAAGCGCTGCAAGGCATTGCTCCTGCGACTCTGCTCCCTGTACAGGCGGGCCATTCCCTGGGCCACCGCGGCATCGAATTGCTGCACGCGATCCGCGTCCTCCCCCTCATTCTTGAGCAGCTCCACCTTGGCCTGGTCCACGAGCAGGGGGTGGTGGTTCGTGGGCAACAGGGGCTCGTCAAGATCCAATGCCAGGTCGGTCACCTCCCTGAAGTACCGCACGAGGTACTCCGCCTTCTGGCGTGGGGGAGGCGAGAGCCTGATATAGAAGTCGTTGTTCGCGTCATGTGCGACGCTGAAGCGATCCGCGATGTCGTAGTTGTATTGCCCCACCAGGAACCCGTGAGCGTCAATGTCCTCGGGGAGCACCTGGCGAAGTGGCATAGTGTTGGGCGACGCCCTGGGGATCACCCCAAGCACCTTCAGGCAGTCCGAGGGCAACGGGTAGGTGTCCTTCCACATAGTGAACGCCTGCGCCGTGCTGCTGGCGTCCACCCACGAAGAATCAAGCGTGAGGGTCTTTGCCGTGGCGTTGGCCGCGGTGATCTCGAAGATGCGCTCGCCCGTCTCGAACCAGGCGGGCGGGGTGTAGGAGGCAGTGAACGAATGCGCCGTCGAGGCGCCAGCCACCGCGGTGATATTGGCCGATCCCTGGACGGCGGTGCAGACAAAGTCCCCGTGGGGGGCATGACACGTCAAAACCGTAGAGCCTTCGAGCCACCACCAGTCAGCGAGGCCGGCGATTTTCCTGTATGAGAGGTTGATGACCCGGTTGTAATAGCTCTCGTTGCTCGTCAGTGTATTGCCGTAGATATCGATGAGGGTTTGGCGGATTTCTGCCAGGTTCACCGGTACACTCCTGTTTGTGCCGCCGGACCAGGGTGGGGGTCTTGAACTTCCTCTTGCACAAGGAGCACTTGTATAGCCCCTCCCCCATGTCCACGTAGTTGGCTATCTGCATTCTGCGTTCAATATCTTCTTCATTCATAAGGCTTGGGGGGGACTTTAAGCCCCCCCCCAGAGTTTGAGTGTTTACAGATAGGCGAGTCCGCCGCCTCCGGGGAGACGGGTGGGCTCGATAAACGCCTTGACCAGGGCATGGAGGGTGGCCGTGGTGACCTGGGCCTCCAAGACCCTTGCGCCAATGACGGCATGCGGAGTGGCGCTCGCGATGAACGCACCCAGCGTGGTGCCGGGGACCATCCCCGCACCAGCCGTCCAGGTGACAGACGTGGTGACGAGCACTTCACAGGGCCCGCCTATGCACACCTGCCCCCAAGACTGCGCTGGGATAGCCTCGTTGGCCACACCGATGAAGTTCTGCTCGCGGCCTGTGGCGGCGCTAGTGCACCGCACAATCCCGAAAACAGGCTGGGTAATGCTCCCATCCTCTTTTGCGGGATCGGGCAGGGTATATACCGACGCTCCACGAGCCACCGCAGCTCCCTTGGCGATTGCGGCCGTAGTCCCGTTGTACCGAATCCTGACCACGGGAGAAAAATCATCTGCATACTGAGCGTACATACTTTCCTCCCGTTAACAGGCTGTGGCGAATGCACCGCCCTGGAGAATTCCCTGGCGGTCCATATTGGAACACGTCACCTGAAGATCGACGAGGATGACGCCCACGAATGCGTCCTGCCACTTGTCGTATTCAGGCGGCAACACCTTGAAGTTCGCGTCGGTGCCGACGTAGAGCTTCAGGTACTTCGAGTTGAGCCAGAACAGGCTTCCGTCCCCATCGCTATTGTGGCCATCGTCGTCAATGCTCTTGTCGAACATGACGGTGACGCCCTTATAGGTCAGGTTCTCGAAGCCGAATTCGACCGCCCTCGGGTTCACGAAGCGCACGTTGGTGCTCAGACGGTTCTCCAGATTGATGTAGGTGTAGTCGTCACACAACGCCAAATCCGGAGTGTCCGCACCGTTGGTGCAGTTCATGTGCAGCTCGCGGATACCAGCCACCAGGCCAGCTGCCGTCGCATTGATCCCCTTGTAGTGGTTCCTCCACCAAGAGTAGGTGCTCTTGGAGATACCCCCCGGGGCCAGGGACTGCGATGTTGACGCCGCCTCCTGGACCAAGTAATACAGGGAATTGATGTCCTGCGACCGCTGTGTGCTCTCGCTGAAGAGCCCCGCGTTGAGGGTCTTGACCAGCGAGAGCTGTGCCTGTTCCTTGAGCTGGTCGATGAGATCGACCACGGCAGATTCCCCCCGATTCATGGCCGCCGTTGTCCTGGCGTACATGAGCGGGACGCGGTAGTGAGCCTGCCGCCACACGGTGGTGCCAATACCATGCGGCGGGGTGACATCCATGACCTCGTAGGGGAGATAGCTCTTGGCGTTGGGGTTCTCGTCGAACATGATGGGAATTTCCATCCCATCGCCCCCGTCCCAAGACTTCACCCGCCCCTTGTCGCGCATCCACCAGAAGAATGGAGTCGCTTTGAAGAAGTTGTCTACGACGTCAGGCTGTACCTTCGGCAGTGTCGTTGCGATGAGCGCATTGACATTGGCCGGCAGGGTTCCCCCGCTGATAACAGACGAAGAAAACCTTGGCATTCAGCCCTCTCCTACAGTGAGGAGATGCCAAGCTCCCGCATTGAGGTCTTCAGTGCCCGAAGCGTAGCATCTCTGCCAGAAAACTGCTCGGGAGAAGGCCTTCCTGGAGGCGTGTTCCCCGGGGGTACCGAGGCGTCCGCCTTTTTCTTCAGCTCGTTCAGCACCGATTCGCGCGTGCGATGTTCCACCACCTTGGGGAGGTCATTGAACACCGCCAGCTTGTAGGCGGTCTGAACGTCGGGGACCCCGCTGGAGACGAGATTGTACATCTCAGTGAGCTTCTCGTCGGGGCTGGGCCACCCGTTTCGTTCCGCCTCCACGCGCAATGCAGACAGGTCCTGTGAAGCCTTCGAGGCCGTCACGTCGTGCCTCAGACTGTCCAGCCTCCCTGTGACCTCCTCCACACGCTTTGAGACCAGTCGCTCGACCACGTCCTGAATAGCCTTTGCCGCATCGGCGCCGACGTGTTCAGTGAGGTTCGGGCCACTTTCCTGAGGCGAGGGTGGAGGCGCAGGCCTCTGGGCCTGCTCCCACATCGCGCGAAACCGAGGATCCGAAATCATCTGGTCCAGGATCTGGCTCCTCTTTTGCAGTTCCGGGAACTGCTTGCGAAGATCGGCCAGCTCCTGCTGGTGCTTCGTGAGCCCGCCATGAAACGCCTTCACCCCGTTCAAAACCGACTCCCGAGCGTCGTCGGGAATCTGGTCCCACGGGATCACGGAGTACGGCTTGTACTCCTCTGGAAGATCTTCAGACGGTCCCACCTCGGCATCGGGTGCTATCGCACGGTCCTCTTCCGGGAGTAGGGTCATTTCTTCCGCCATACAATTCCTTTTCCTTCATTGTTCTAATGTTGTCAACTGTATACTCTGGCAAAAATCATTTCCACCAGACCCTCTATGTTCTGCAAGCGCTGTTCTATCGTGAGGGTGCTTTTGTCCGCCCCCTCACTGGTGAGGGCCACCGTAGCCGCCCCCACACAAGAAAGGCTGCGTGTGGCCACCCCTGCGACCGACAAGGCAACCGTGGCTTGCCCTAAAGCGCTGATGACGCCCCGAATCGAGCCATTGCCCGAGGGGGTCAGGGTGATGCCGCTAGCCCCCCAGGCCCCCAAGCGACGGGAGGCGGAGCCCGAGCTGGAGATCGCCACGGTGGCGCTTCCCATGGCGGACTTCGCCTCTGTGGCGGCGTTGCCAGAGCTGGAAACGGAGATCGAGGCCGCCCCCGAGGCCACCAGGGCGCGAATTGCAGCGCCCACCGAGGAAAGAGAAACAGAGGCCGCCCCTGAGGCACCCGTCTCCCGAGTGCCCGAACCAGAGGCGCTTGCCCCTATCGTGGCGGCGCCGGAGGCGGTCACCCCAGGGGTGGCATACGTCCCGGATCCCACGCCGAGCACGTCCAGGGTGGTGTCACCCGTTGCGGTGATCACCCGGCCGGAGGTCCCCGAGCCCGTCAGAGAGATCGAGGCCGCCCCGGAGCCCGTCACCACCCGGGAGCCAGACCCCGTGGAGGAGAGAGAGATCGTGGCCGAACCCGTGGCGGTGGCGCCTTCCTCGAAGAACTCGAACGGGCCAATGTCAAACTCATCACCCTGCGGGCGAACGGTGTTGATGATGTCATGCTCGAATCTAGCCGAAAGATCCGCGCCGGCGTCTATGGCCTCGTTCTGTTCGACATCAACATGAACGAACGAGGCAAGAGCATAGTCGTCATTGGCCGGGTCAACGAAGATCACCCACTTGTCGGTACCCTTGGTCAAAACATCGGCGTCAAGATCATCGTCTGTTTCAGACTTGACGATGCAGTTGGTAATAGAGCCGGTGGCGTCGGAGGTAATGTTGTTGCTTGAGCCGAGACTACACTCGAAAATGTCAGCGGTGCCGCTACCTACAGCAATGGTGTTTCTGCACCGTACACGTCTCCAGCTACCGGACCTCACGCCGTAGCGAGTTGCATTAATTGCCGTACAGTTTTCAACGTCGATCTCATTCGCAGTGCCATCAAGAACAAAGTTATCACGCCATCCAATTGCAATGCAATTGCGAGCGAAACAGCCAGTGGCTGATGAGCTACCTGTTGGAGCTAACCCAACGTAAGAAGTGTTCCCGGAGCCTGCATAAACACCAATACATTGATCAAGAACCACGCCGACTGTTGCCGCAGAGGTAATCCCGTTCTGGTTATACGTCGAGGCTGTGCCGGTGGCCTTGAATTGAATTCCCGTAAAACGGGTGTAGTTTTCTTCAATGCGAATAAGCTGTGTGGTTGTTGCAGTTTCAAGCCGATACGCATTGGTGCTATACTTCCCGCCATGGCTATCTACGGCAACGATGTTAAGGTAGTAGCTTGCCGATGTGGTCCAGCCGGTGCCAGTAGCTGCAATAGTGGTATCCGCAAAGTTGTAGCACTCGAACGTAAGGATCATCTCGTTGGTTACGAGATCGGCATTGTCCACCACTTCGCCGGCGAAGGCTGCATTCAGACTGGAGTAATCGCCGTCGGCGGATTTGATCGTTACCGTTCGGTTCGCCATTTAGGTCCCTATTCCCACCGCCGCAACAATCGTCGTCTCTCGGTTCTCTTCGTAGCGAGCGAAATTATTCGCCAGCGCATCCAGCTCATACCGCAGCGAGAACCGCGGCTGTGTCACCACCGCCTTCCACGCGCCATCGGAATCCTGCCATACGTTCTTGCGTTCTTCCGAGCCCTCAAGCACCCAGTTGGTAGTATTGGTCTTGAGGGCAATTCGGACTTTCGGCATGAGCAGTTCCAAGGTTCCCTTTGAATCCCTCACACTCACGATCTCGAAGATATCGTGCTCGTGAGCAGAGAAGACGTGATCGTCACTATAAATGCCGACCACGTCCCCCACCTGCCGGTTGTCCCGGTCGCTCAGAGAGGCCTCCTTGATCAAGAGCAATTGTGCCACACTACCCCCCTTGCAGTGACTGAATCTGAGCCTCCAGTTGCCGAATGATCCCCAGGTAGTGCATTCGCTCCTTGGCGATGCGCGCCCACTCCTGGGGCGTGATCCACTCGGGCGGAGTGTCTTCCCACGCATACTTGATCATGCCATCGGCGCGGGCCACACCGGCAGCGCCCACGTACCTGAAAGATCCCTGGGCGCCCATGATCACGTCCCGAACTGGATAGAGCCTTCCGCCACCGTGATCGTCAACCCATTGACCACCAGCGTCTCGCCGCTGGAGATCGCGGTGGACGAAAGGGTGAAGTCGGGAGATCCCGCAGTGCCGCACCCGAGAATGGATACAGCGCTGGCATCCAGGTCCCGAATCTGGCAACGGCTCAGGGTAGCCGCGGAGGCGGCTGCCGCCTCCAAGTTGAGGGTGTTGGCTGAAACCGCACCGCTTCCCGCACCCCCAAACATGGGATTGTTCACGGTGATGTCCACGACGGACGCAGCGCCACCCGACGTTTGGAATGTCAAACGCCCCGCGGTGTTCGTCGAGCCGGTGGTGTTGATGTGTGCGTCAAACGCATCGGCCAGTGCGTTTCGCATGGCTTCGATCAGTTGCATCTTGCTACCTCCTTAGGTCGCAGCGCTCAGCCCGGTGATCCTCCCAGCGCCATCCCGGGTAATGGTTCTGGTTTTTGTAATCGTCCCATCTGGTCTAACGTATGCAACAGAGAAACTGGAAATTCTTCCCTGAGCATCTCTGACAAACGCGATCTCCCCAGAGCTACCCCCCGTCTCCAACTGCCCCACGGGATTGGCGAACACCCTCAAAACGTCACGCGCGTTGGCGGGGTCGTGGCCCAGAAGGCCGGAGACCCCTGACCGTGTGGCCGGCAACTGCCCTCCCATTATGTGTCCCCTCCTCCAATGCCAACCGGCACGGGAGGCGTCCACCCTCTCCTGGGGCCGTCGCCTCCCGGGGCCGCGATCTCCAGCTCCACCTCAATGGTAGACGCCTCGAAGGGGTTGAACCTCACGGCCACCACGCGGCCGGTGATCTCCTTGGTGAGGGTCTCGCCAACGATGGGCTGATAGTCCATGTCCAAAACGATTGTTCTCATTTCACCCTCGCAAAGCCAGTGTGCTCCAGAAGAGCCCGCTCCTGCTCCCTGGTGGACACATGTACGGGATCCGAGGTCAGGGCCTCTGTCCAGTAGGAACGGAACGGGAGCAGGCCAGCCTTCTCGGCGCTATAGTCTCTCTGTGGGAACGCTGCACAGATAGGGCACCTGGCCTGATCGCGCTTGAGCATCTCCCTAAATTCTTCCCACGAGCCGTGCTCACTGCAATGGTACACGTAGATCGGCATCACCCACCCATCATGTTTCCAATGGACTGCATTATGGGATTCCCCGTGGGCCCCCTGGTGTTCCTCGCCCCAGTAACGGGGCGAGAGGTCATATTGGCCGACCCCTCCTGCAATGAGGAGGATTTACCCGGCCCCGCAGGGCCCGCCTCCCCGGCCGCCTGGCTCATGCGCAACGTCAGCTGCATGTGCTCGGAGAAGAGCGCGGCCACCTGGGGCACGCGCGAGATCGCCTGCTGGTACATGGGGCTTTGCAGGAAGTCCGAGTGCACCTTGAGGTGGATCCCAAAATCCTCCCTGAGATTGGGCTGCACCGGCACCCCATTGCTCATGAGCTCATTCTCGAACTGCGGATCCAGCGGCGGCCCCATCTCCGGGTTCAGGTACTCGTCGTAGTCCTTCTTCCCGAAGGCCACCAGGGTGTCTCGCAGCAACGGCCACTTCTTCACCTCCTCGTAGGGGGTCATCGCCACCAGCGTGTCATACTCATTCTTCATGCGCTGCTGCTGGTTGACGATGCCCATCTCCTCGATGTCTATCGTGAAGAGGTAGTCACCCTCGATCTCCTCGCGGGTGTACTCCACGTCGGGCGCGTTGGGCTCCCCGGAGATCGAGGCCCTCTTGGGGTAGTCCTGGTACTGCGTCACCACGGAGAAGAGCTTCTTGGCGGTGACCGTCAGGAACTCCCCAACCATCTCGGAGGCATACCGGAAGCGCATGGCCGCGTTCTTCTGCATGATCGCCGAGGTGGTGGCGGCGATGTCGCTGTAGGGCACCGAGCCGCTCAGGAGCTCGGAGAACCCGCTGATCTCGCGGATATCGGCCTTGATCTTGTCCTCGGCGGCATAGAGCTGTGGCTCGGGCTGTAGGCCACGCAGCTCCCTGATCTGATCGGGATTGTTGGCCTCGAAGAACTCCACCTCGGGGTCCATGAACGCGCGCTTCTGCTCGTCGGTCAGGGCCCCTGGAGGCGCGGCGTACTTGTTCACCATGCGGCGGATATGATCCAAGCGCATGGTGCGGATCGAGGACAGCTCCTCGACCAGAGGCAGCCACGGCAGAATGGGCGAGGGGGGATAGAAGTGATCCACGGCGCTGGACACCGACAGCGGGGAGAAGGGGAACCCCTTCATCTTCTCATAGGGCCAGTCGATCACGCGGTTGAACTTCTTCGACCCATCGCAGAGCCAGTAGACCTTGCGCTCCACCGCGTCCCAGATCTCAAGCACCCGGCCCCACTTCCTCTTGGTGCCCCGTTGCCCGGTGATCGGAGACGCCCGCTCCGCGTTCTTGGTCTTGTAGGAGTACTCGGTCAGGTCGCCCTCCACCTTCAGGAATGGATCCTTCCTGATCGCATCGATGAGGCGGTAGTGCTCCTGGGCCACCCACAGGGCGTTGGAGATATCGTCCGCATCCGGATCCACGATCACGTGGTATGGCGACACCCTGTAGACGTAGGGCTCGTTGATGTTGAGGTAGGACTCATACTCCGGGGATATCCGTGACTCCGTGGCCACGGCATTGGCCTTGGGCACCTGGCCAAACTGGGTGAACCACCCCACCTTGTTCCAGCCGACCCCGAAGCAGATCACGTCCATGAGGCAGCGTTGCACCACCCGGCGGATATCCACCAGGGACATGTAGCCATTGAGCTCGGCCTCGGCCAGCTTGGCTGACGCCGCGAACACGGTCTTTTTGGGGACCACGGAGACGCGGGGATTGCGCCAGTAGACCGCGGGGATGAACGTCTCCCCATAGGCCCAGATCCAGTTGACGAACACCGACTGAGGCGAGGAGACGATAGACTGGGTGTTGGACTGGGGCACAATGTCCACAGCAGCCCCGCCGCTGTTCCAGATGTCTCGGATCTTGTCCCAGTAGTAAGAGGAGATGATCTCCTCAAGGGCTTCCTCCCCTCGGGCCACCTCTACCTTCCAGAATGCTGAATCTTCTTTCATATCAGCCTTTCAGCAGTGGATCGACGTGCAGCGTGAACTGCTCCTCAGCCGCTCGCCACGCCGCCTCGTCGTTGATTGCTCCCAGGTAACGCAGGGTGGTGGCAAGCTCCGTGAGCTTCTTCACCTCCTCAACGCGCCAAGCCTTCCGCCATTTCGTCTTTGAAATCGGCTCCATGCCTTTGCACCTTTCACCTGGATCCTGTCCAAACTTCCCATCCTTGAACCTCGCGTCCCGCGCTCGCACATTTCCATGAGAAGCCGGGAACGTATGGGTGGGGCCTCGTTTCGCCTGACCTCGGTGGTCTGCGGGGGATAGTCCACCGCCAACGTGGCGAATGAAAGCGCCATGACGAGATCATCATGCTTCCCCTTCGGGAACTTGGCCAGTTGGTTCACCAGCTCCTCCCCGCCGGGCATCCCGTTCATGAACCGAAAGCTCCCATTGTGTATGAAGGGCTGGAGACCAAGCAGCTTAGCCTCCTTGCGCACGTTCCTGGGCCCCTTGACCTCACGGAGTTGGAAGTAGACTTTGCGGCGCAGCATCTCCTGCTTGATCCAGGCATGAAAGGTCTTCTGCTGCGCCTCTGCCTCTATCACCACAGCGTGGGGCCTGTGTCGCGCCACCAAGGAGAAGATGGTCTCCACCACCTTGTCGGGGAACATCCTCTCCTGGAATGCCTCTCGAATAATGAAGGCCGGCAGGTTCCCGATCATCACCGCGTCGCCGATCACGATGCCAGTGTAGCAGGAGTACTCTTCCATGGTGACGGCCGGGTCAACAAGAATGTGTGTCCACGGCACCGAGGTCACCTCGTCGCTGGGATAGTCCAGCCACCGAAAGAGCTTGGGGTTGAACGGCGTCATACTGTCGGGCACGGGATCGTTCAGATAGAAGCAGGAGAAGGTGTACTCGTCCTGAACCTCCATCAGTTCAGCCAGGACCCTTTCATTGAACCGGGTAGGAAAAATGAACTCGCCATCCGGCCAGGGCTCTTTGACTTTCCGAATTGCAGTCTGCCATCCCGGCAACTTAGAGATGTTCTGATAAGGATCGTCCTCGTGCCACCGGGTGCCAACCACAACAAGGCGGCTATTAGGGTCCATGACGGAGAGCTGTCGCCCAAACCAACGCCAGGCTTTTTCTCGCTGAGCAGCAGTATTGATCTGCTCTTTTCCCACCATATCATCAATGATCATCACGCTACAATGCCGCCCGACCTCGGCACTGTCCACACCCAGGCAACGAATAGAAGATCCCGACGTGGATCCATCCGTCCTCTGAATCGAGACCTGGTCGGCACGTCGAATCGGCCACGTAGAAGACGACCCGATCACGCCCCCAAAGAGCGCTTGAAACTTCGGGCGATCTACCCGGTGGATGATCTCGGCCAGGTTTTCCTCGGCCTTGTCCCCCAACGCGGAGGCCAAGATGATGCGTTCATTCGGATTCCGGCACAAGAGCCACACGGGATAGCAGATCGAGATGATCGTGGTCTTGAAGTGCCCTCGGGGAATCAAGACCAGAAGCCGGTCAATTTCCTTATCGGTCACCTTGTCAGCGAGCCAGCCGTGCAGGGGCTCATAGAGATCGTCGAATCCCATGGCGCACTGGGCGAAGACAAATAGGCTATCCAGGCACCGTTGGCGCATGGACAGAAGCGCTTCGTGCTTCTGAAGAAGCTCGGCCTGTTTCTCGATGGCCCTGGCCTTCTCCCGAAGGATTTCCAGCTCCATCTCGCGCTTTAGTTCCATGGCATTCATAGCAGCATGGCTTCCCTGATCACGGCATGCACGTTGGGAAACACCATCCCCATCTTGGTGTCCCCTAACACGTCACGATATTCCAAGAGAGACCTGGCAAAAAGCCCCGCATGCTCCCGTTGCTGCTTCGCTTGGCGCCCCTTGGCGCGCTTGCAGTGACACCACAACTTCAGCGCCTCGAACAGCACGGCCTCAAGCGCCACTATTTCTTTCTGCTCCTGCATGGCCCGCTACCACCTTACCGACAAAGTTCATGACGAATGGCGTATTGAAGAACGCATACTTATGGTGCGTGGCGAACTGACAGGTCCAATCTATGTGCACCGAGAATCCCAGCTTGTGGGCCTTGGCAAAGAAGACCGTATCCGGGGGATAGGTCTCGTAGTGGAGATACTCACTGATCAACGGAGAGGGCTTGGTGAACGACTCCCCAGACATCTTGAATGTGTCGAAGACCCTCCGAGCAATCATCACGCTTCCAAAAGACGAGGAGAAGACCTTCTCGATGCCGTTGCCCAGCTTGTACTCGCGCTGCCCGGGGGCACGCAAGACATTCAGGTGCATGTCGTTGGTGCTCGCGTCATACATCCACACAGGTGAAGCGCAGATATCCAGAGCGTTGGCCACCAGGGCCATAGAGGTATTCGGCTCGGGACACACATCGGAATCCAGAATGTGGAGATAGTCCCACTCTTGATCCAAGCTATCGTTGAAGAGCTTCTCTATGGGGGTGCCCCAGAGGTAGACCCCCACGAAAACCTTGAAGTCCCGGAACATCTCCCGCTGGCGCAGGATATACATGGGCAGTCCCCAGAACACATCGTTCCCCCGGGACGTATAGGCCAGGGCCAGCTTCACTTCACTTGCCATTGTTCCCCCCCCGAATCGAAGATTCCAGCGCCACAATCTTGACGGCCACCTCTTCCTTTTGGTCGTCGAGCTCCCTCTTCTGGCGCACCAGGTCTTCCAGAGAGGGAAGTTCCCCGCCAATGACACTCTTGGTGATCGTCGCCTTGAGAGCAGGTAGCCCCAGGCGGTCGTAGAGCAGCTCCACGGCTCGGAGCTTCATGGCGGGGGTGGCCGTGGTGCTCCTGAGCACCCCCTGAAGGGCCAAGACCGTGTCAGGGAGTAAGTCAGAAAGTTCTTGACGTAGCCTATTGATATTCACGGCAAAATCAGGATACTGATGGCGGCCAACGAAGTCAAGGGAGAATAAGGCAGATATTATGAAAGAGAAAAAATGGTTCTTGCCCCTGAGTTCCATCGCCCACGAGCACCTGTTCGAGCACATCGGGGAGGAGCCCGTGGTCTTCATGATCGCCCCTGCGTTCGTGAATATGACCGAGCGCATGGATATCGTCACCCAGAGGCTGGGGTGGCCCGTGGTGTGGATCTCCAAGCATGTCCGGGGCCTCATGAAGACCCACGACGGGCGCCTGATCTGCTCCATAGACACCGCGGTGAGGGCCCTGGCCAAACGCAAAACCCTCAACGAGGCGCTCTTCCTCACCGTCCATGCCGCAGCCTCATTCGAGTGCCTCTTCAAGCTCCAGGAGACCGTGCCCGGGGCCAAGCTGGTCTCCTACGCCTACGACTGGATGCACCTCTTCGTCCCGAGGGAAAAGCGCCACATGTGGGCCTCATACGACCCCAAGGGGGTGGGGTGGCCCGAGGCCGAATATGACGCCATCGAGGGGGTCATCGCCGGCACCCTGGCCGACGGGGTGATGTACAAGGACAGTGGACACAAGTTTTCCATGCTGGCGGGGTGCAAATCCCCCACCCTATGGTCCCCCAACACCCTCCCTATCCGACTGGCCCAACCCCTCCCAGACCCCAACGTCCCCAACCGGGCGGTGTACATCGGAACCATTGTCTCGGAGAAGACGCACCGCAGAGAGCACCGGATCTTCGAGGACATCTTCATGGAGGAAATCTTCGACTCGGTCAGCAGGCAAGGGATGCAGGTGGACGCCTACTCGCTGGTGCCGGCCCCCGAGGTGATCGCCGCCTACAACGAACGGTTCCCCACGGGACGGGCCAAACTTTACCAGGGGAAACTGCTGGGACAATTGCTCCCGATCTTGAAGCAACGATACCGCTGGGGGTGGATGCTCTATTACCACGAGTGCGAGATGATCATGCGCCACATTGAGATCACCATCCCCTCGAAGATCTTCACCTACATCATGCTCGGCACCCCCATACTCCTGAGCGAGGAATTTGAAGCATGCGCCCACATCATCAGAGAGTACAATTGCGGAGTAGTACTCTCGCGCAAGGATATCGATGAGAACCTTTTCAAACGCCTGGAGGAACACGACTATGCCCTGCTACTGGAAGGCATCGCCCGGGCACAGAAGGAACTGTGCCTGGAGCGGTTCAGCGAAGACTTCTGCAAATTCCTGGAGAAAGTAAAGGAGGCGCCGCGTGCAAAATCAACCCCAAATGCCGTTGTCAGGCCAATACGTGTACGTCAGCATAAGGGCGCGCGTGCTAAGCATTGGCCCTTCAAGAGTGCAGCTCGAATTAGAGGAACTTCAAAGCACCGGGGTCGTTGATCACCCCGTTCTGCTGTGGGCTCCGACGAACCTGCTGCGATTGCAGGAGAGCAACATTGAACACGAAATCAGTAAAGACCCATCATGGGAAGCGAGGTGAACCATGGGCGTCACAAGAATGGGAACCTGCGGAAAGTGCGCCCATGCACAAAAAGAAGAAGACGGTGATCTCGTCTGTACTAACAAAAGAAAATGGTTTTCAAAACAACGTAAGGCGGCTATGGGAAGTGTGGTTTCCCCTCAGTTTGGATGCGGGTTGTGGGAGCCGCGGCCACCCAGTTCTCTGGCGCACCTGTCATAGGTGCGGCCACCACCACTTCAAGGGCCACGCCTCCTACGCGGAAGAGTATGCAGAGTATCTCAGCTCGCAGTGTTGGCGCATGGCTCGCGCAGCGCTCATAGAAATGTCCGGTTGGCGGTGTGATAGGTGTGGGAGACATTCTCGAAGATTCGAGATTCACCACACGCACTACGGGAGTGTGTGCTGTGAAACAAGAAAAGATATCCAAGTTCTATGCCCCAGATGCCACATGCGGCTACACAACGTCGGTTAGTGACAAGGTGGTGTCGCCCCATGTGGCCGCCACATGGGTCCATAGCAGCCGCAATAAGGTGGTCTTGTGCCATGGGTGCTACGATATTATCGGCCCGGCACACATCGATCACCTCATGTGGGCCCGCGCTTTGGGGGACTGCCTGGTGGTCTCCGTGAGCACCGACGAGATGTGCCAAGCCAAAGGGCCAGGGCGCCCCATCATTCCACTGGAGGGTAGGGTGCTTCACCTGGCGGCATTCTCCTGTGTGGACTGGGTGATCCCATGGCCACAACGCAACGCGGAGGAGTTGATCAAGATCCTTAGGCCGAGGTTTTACGTGAAGGGAGTAGACACAAAACATGTCAACACAGAAGAATTCCAAAGGGAAAAGATCGCCGCAAGAAGCACTCTTTGCCAAGTTAGATACAGCCCAACCCAATCCTGCTACCACACCAGCGACATCATCAAGCGATTCCAGGAAAAACAGTGCCTGCTCGATGAGATTCTGGGCATGGAAGAGTGAGAACTTCGTCTACCTGGCAAGGGAAATCCCCACAAAAGACGCCGTCGCAGCCACCTACCGGGCCACCCGCACCTTGGCCCTGCATGAACGGTTCTTCGAGGCGTTCATCGCGCCGATTCCGGAGGCGTACCCCTACCTCATGGAGGTGACCACCACCTATAGTGCTGTGAGCCCCTACCTGAACGCAGAATAATGCAATCCCGGGTACGCCGAGCATAGAATGCACACCCCCAGCATGGTACTGTGACTCCAACCCACAGGAGGAGCCATGGCCTGGGAAAATATTCTGCGTGCGGCTCTGGAGTATGCGGCGAATGGGTACAAGGTTTTTCCCGTCTCGGGGAAAATCCCCTGCACCCCACGCGGGCACCTCGACGCCACGGAGAACGAGCAGGGGGTGATCGAGCTGTGGGAGAAGTACCCCGGCAGCGGGGTGGCCATTTCCTGCGAGGGGTTGATCGTCCTCGATGTCGATGGGCGTGAGAACGCCTGGTACAAGAGCCTGAGCGAAGAGCAGCTTGCCAGCCTCGACCTCGCCCCCTGCCAGCAGACCCAACATGGGGGCATGCACCTGTTCTTCAGGCGCCCCAAGGTGTGCAATGTGCACCCCTCGGTGGGCACGGTGGGGCCCAAGATAGACATCCGCACCAACGGGAGCTACGTCGTGGCGGCCCCCAGCCCGGGATACCAGTGGTTCCCCGAATACCAGCTCGACTGCGATAGGGCTGAGCTGGGCACCCCCCCCATGTGGCTCCTGGTGGCCGCGGGGGACAGGATCCCCAAAGAGTTCTGCGCCACGATCCGTGAGGGGGAACGCAACGCCACCCTGACCAAGGTGGCCGGCCACTTCAGGCGCCAAGGCCTCGATGAGGCCGGGATCCTGGAGAAGCTCCGCGAGCACAACAAGGCATGCACCAAGCCCCTGGAGGAGAAAGAGCTGGCCAGCATCGCCCGGAGCGTGTCGCGCTACCCCTCCCCCGTCCCCTCAAGAGGCGACATTCTGACCTGGGAACAGGTCAGCAAAATGGACATCCCCCCGCCCAGGTGGCTGGTGCAAGACCTGATCCTGGAAAAGGGCCTGCATGTCATCGGAGGCCCCCCGGGAAGCTACAAGAGCTTCTTGACCATTGCGGCGGTCATGCACGCCGCCACCGGGAAAAGCCTCTCAGAACGACACCAAACCCTGGCACAGACCCGCACCCTCTACCTGGGGGCCGAGGGCGGGGATCAACTCCTCAGACGCTTCCAGCTCCTGGAACGCGGCCATAACCTCAAGCCCAATGACCAGCTCATGATCCTGCCCCGCCCTATCCTGCTCGACGACCCAGAGACCCGAGAAGGCTTCCAGGAGCTCGTACTGGACCTCAGGATCCAGTGCCTGGTGCTCGACCCCCTGAGGGAGCTTGCCGGCCTCAGGGAAGACTGCCAGGAGGGCTGGCAAGCCTACGTCCGTTGGCTCCGAGATATGGCCAACAAAATGGCCATCCTGGTCATTCACCATACCAGGAAACTGCCCCCCGGGCAGAAACGGGAAGCCTCCCTCGACGCCCTCTCGGGACCCGGCTTCCTCGCCTCCTCCTGCGACCTGGGCTTCCTCGCCTTCCGACACGAAGACGATAAACCAGGCTTCCGACTCTGCCCCGTCAAGGCCAGAGACGTGGAAGCTATCCCCACCTCAGACTTCATCCTCCAAAAAACCCACAGCGGCCTACACATCCAACTCGAATCAAAAACAATCAGGTAAAACTATGTACCAGTGTTTGTCAATCACCCCCCCCC
>Ga0114946_10000207_pt1 | contig 36732 bp, 40 predicted proteins | sample WalLakDeSediment_FD_88676 | JGI IMG/M metagenome (GOLD analysis project Ga0114946, IMG submission 88676) | Lake sediment microbial communities from Walker lake, Nevada to study Microbial Dark Matter (Phase II) - Walker Lake 11/02/13 Deep Sediment | ecosystem: Environmental > Aquatic >... | reverse complement strand
TTCTTATCAAAATGAATATTTCCCACATTCCATTCAATCTCAAATTTCTCCTTAGCCCAATTAGAATTTTTCTTATTAAAGCCTATTATTTCTTTTTTATTTCTAGGAAATTTTAGGTAACTCATTTTGGTTATTATTCCTACTTTTGATAAATCTTCAATTGTTTTTTCAGGATTATTTATAAAATCTTCATAAAATAAAACCAAATCAAAATTTCTTCTTTTCTTAAATACATTTTCAAGAATTTTAAATTTTCTATTTATTGTCCCAGATTGGTCCCTATACCATTTTTCATTCAAACTAACATAATTATTCAAAGGATTCCTAATAAACAAGATAGTTTTATCAGGATTAAATCTTTTAATATGTTCTTCAATATCAAATGAAGTGGTAATAGCACATTTAATTACAATTTCTTGGGATTTGGAATAATTGATCTTTGGAGCAAGACTCCAACTCCAAAGATCAATTATTCCTAGGGTATCTCTTTTTTGTGCAAGAAAATAAGCAAATAATGATGCCCCGCTGGATTGCATACCATAAATAAGAATTTTCATTTTATTTCTTCTAAAAATTTTTTTATTTTTTCTTGAAGTTGTAGCATAATTTTCTCTCTTTTTTCTACATCTGTCCCCACAATATCTTTTATTTTCCAATGAAGAACTTTTTTTCCATCATTTTTTATAACATCGTTAAAGATGGATTTCGGAACATCATTTGCAACTAAAATAATATAATCACTCCACATTAAAATAGAATGGGTAATTCCCTGTTGTTCTCCAGTTATATCAATTCCGATATTTTTTCCTGCTTGAATAATATCTTCTGATACAGCAACACCAGGAAATAATCCTCTGCTTTGAGAATGAAATTTCGGATTATTATTTAATTTATTAAAAATAGCCTCTGCAACCTTACTTCTAAATCTATTCCATTTACAAACAAATAAAATATTCATACAAGAATTTTATTTAAGAACTATTTAAAATCTTCCCAAATTCACTCATTACATCTTTTGTCCAATCATTAAATCTTCTTTTATTTTTTTTATAATCTTCTTCGTCTTTTAGATCATCTTGTTCAAAATAAACACTTTTTGGCGTAAGATAAAATTGATATCTATTTTCCACCAGAACGTTTTTAGATAACTCTGCAGAAATAATCAAGGGAAATCCTTCTATGCCCTCTTCTAACATCTCCTCGCAAAATTTAGTTTTCCTGATTAAATCTTCATTTGCATTTAATTCTAGGCTCAAACTGAGAAGCCTATCTTTTTTTGTAAAAGGAATTAACTTTTTTAACATTGGCGAAACATCTCTTAAATAAACTTCTTCTGAATTTTTCCCTTTCCAAGCAGTAGTACTAACTTCAAACATATTAGATATAAGTTTTGATTTTTTCAGAAGATAGTCATTAAAGTAATTAGAGTTTAAAATCCCATTTACATATTTCAAACCTTCTTCTAAATTAATTTTGTTTTTTATCATAATATTTAATTAAATCAAATAGTATTTAAGCGTTTCTATTATTTGGTGATGTCCGGAATGACATAAATCTGAATTTGAAAAAATAAAAATTTTAAATCTTTTTGTTTTGAAATTTTCAAATTCATTCTAAGATTATACCAAATTACTTGCCAACCAAATTCTCTTTGTTTCATAAAAACTTTTTTTGACCTTAACGAATGAATCTGTTTTCGTTTCAATGAATAGTTAACAGATTCTACAATTGATCTTTGCCCAAAAAATTCTGGCAATTCAACACACTGTCGACGATAAATTCCTTTTGGTCTTTTTCTTTCTGAACTTTTTTTATTTGTTTTTCTTACAGGTGCAAAAAGGATTCCTCCTTTTTGTCTAATTAATTCGTGAAGAGGTTCGCTGTCGTAACCTCCATCTCCTAAAATTATTATCTCTTTTAATCCAAATCTTTTGAATATTTTTTCTGCAACTTTAACATCATGTTGTCGATGACAAATTAGATTAAAATCCAAAATTTTTCTGGTTTTCACGTCGATAAACAAATCAATTTTTGCATAAGGCATATTAGATTCATTGATTCTTTTTTCATAATGTCTGCTTCTCTGCCACGAATCAATTCCAGTTCCGTCGATTGCAGTCAATTTAATTTTTTTAGGTAAAAGCACTTTGCAAATTTTTCTTATAGATTTCATATTGAAAATTTTCAACCAATCGTGCAAAGTGCTTTTCTTTGGAATTTTTTTTAATCCAAGCCATGAAACCCATTTTGATTCAGAAAGCTCTTCGATAAAATCACGAATTGATTTCTTTGAACGATGAAATAAAACTAAAATTGAAACTCTTTGATAATTTGTAAATTCTTTATTTCCCTTATAATTAAAATGTAATGGTAAATTAGATTTATGAAAAAGTTTAACTAGTTCTCTTTCTAACTCATTATTGAATTTAGATTGGATAATTTGTTGAAGCATATCCAATCTAAATTCCTTGAGAATAATTAATTTTCGGTTTTGAAAAATCTATTCCGGACATCACCTATTATTTACTACTATGAAATTAATAATCATCATCTTCTTTTTTAAAAAAAAAGAAGCAAAAAAAGTGGAGCTCACAAAACAAAAACACAACAACAATTTCTATTATAAAAACGACTGCGTCCTGCCATCCTAAAGTGTCCTCTTTAAAATTAATATGGCTTACGACTTTGATTTTTTCCCTTCGGCATCGTTGCACTAAATTTTAGTCCTACGGGAAACAGAACAGCGATTTAAAGGAATTTTCTTGCAGAAAATCCCCCAAATTCAATGAGCTGAAATTGAACTCCTTTAAATCCTGATGAAGACTAACAAGAAATTTAGGAACTTTTTAGTTTAATTTTATTTTATAGCTCTTTTTAATTTAAACCCTAAATTTTTAAACAGAATATTCTTTAATTTAATATGGTGAATCAAGAAATTTTTGGAGGATTAAAATTAGCTTTGTTAAAAGGAGAATCTCTTAAGCAAGCTATGATAAGTTTTTATAATGCAGGATATAGTAAACAAGAAATTGAAGAGGCTGCAAGAAATTTGAGTTCTCAAAAAATTTCAGAAAAAACTCAAGATCCCCCATCTAAAAAAGTAAATAAAAAAACAAAAAAATCTCATAAGAATGTTTCTGATTATGGCAGAGATATTAAAAAACAAGTTCAATCTTCACAGATGAAGGAAAAAATTAATACTGCTGCAGAAAAATTAAAATCAATTCATCCCGTGATTCCTTCAAAAGAACATAAGCAAAAAATTTCAGATTATGAAAAAAAACCGAAACAGATGAATAAGATATTTCTTTTTTTGTTAATATCTGTTTTAATCATTTTGATTGGATTTCTTGTCGCAGTTATTTTCTTTAGAGGAGAATTGCAAAACCTTTTAGGTTAAAATGAAAATTTATGAACCCGCAGAAGATTCTTATTTAATGTCTGAAGTTTTGAAAAAAGAATTGTTAAAATTTTTAAAGAAAAATCCTAATTTAAAATTTTTAGAAGTTGGTGTAGGGAGCGGAATACATTTAGAAACTGCAAAAAAATTAGGAGCAAAAAATATTTTTTCTTGCGATATAAATCCAACCGCAGTTGAACATTGTAGAATTCTTGGATTTAATTGTGTCAAATCCAATTTATTTGAAAAAATAAAAGGAAAATTTGATATTATCATTTTTAATCCCCCTTATCTCCCCGAAGATAAAAACGAACCAAAGCAGTCTAGATTAGCAACAACTGGAGGGGAAAAAGGAAGCGAAATTATAAACAAATTTCTTAAACAAGCTAAATTACATTTAAAAAAAGACGGAAAAATATTTCTATTAACAAGCAGTTTAACAAGAGATATTAATTTTTTAAATTACAAGAAAAAACTTCTTAACAAAAAGAAAATTTTTTTTGAAGAATTATTTATTTGGGAAATTACCTCTTAATATCTCTCCAACTAATTCTTTTTTCTTTTAGGTCAACAAGTTGAGGATGAAGTTCTTCATAAATTGGTTTTTCAGTTTGATAAAAAATTCCTAAAGGAATTTTCTCTGCACGATCATAATCAAATTCTCCAGCTTTTTTCCAAGCTTGTTCAAAATTAGTTTTATCATGATTTATTTTATCTAACAGATAAGTTTTTTCCCTATATCCTGTGTGGGGATGGAAAATTAAACAAGGTTGAAGAATTTCAATAAATGCAAATCCTTTATGTTTTAAAGCTTCTTGTAGAACATATTCAACCTGTCCAATATCTGCAAAAACTCTTGCAACAAATGTTGCACCTGCAGCAAGCATTAATTTAAGAGGATTAATGGGTTGCGTTTTAACACCCAAAGGCATTGTCTTATCTTTAAATCCTTTTTCTGTAACAGGAGTTGGTTGTCCAATAGTTAAAGCAAAAACTTGATTATTATGAACCAGGTATTTGAAATTAGCATTATATCTTGCAGCATGAATTAAATGTTCCATTCCTTCGGCATAAGCATCTCCATCACCAGAAAAACCAATTACATTTAAATTGGGATTTCCAACTTTCAAACCCAAACAAGTCGGTAAAACTCTTCCATGCAAAGTATTTATTCCTCTTAAATTAACATAATCAAAAATTTTTGCATGACATCCAATTCCGGTTACTATTGCCAAATCTTCTTTTTTATATTTTTCAAGTACATTTTTTACACCAGCAAGTATTTGGAAATTAGGACATCCCGGACACCATGTTGGTTTTGTTGTAGTTGATATGTTTGTCATTTTAATTTATTTTTGGGAATAAAATATTCTAATTCATTTATTTGTTTATAAACTTCATTTTGCTCTTTTGTATATTTTTCTAAGTCTTTTAATGTATTTGTTAATATTTTTTTTCTAAATTCAATCTCTTCTAACCTAAATCTGTCTTTTTCTTCCTTCAAAGGCACAATTTTATTTAATAAGTCCGTCATCTCAACAACCTCCCAATTTCCGTTTTTAATTCATTACAAAATTTATTAATTTTATCTTCAGGAGATTTTATATCTTCTGCAGTCAATCCCAATACATTTATTGGTTTATTACTTAGCTTTTCCATATCTCTAAAAGTCTTTTTAGTTCCTCCTACATGTCCTCCATAAGTACAAAAAAACGCAACTTCTTTTAATTTATTTTTTTCTAAATATTTTTTAACAGCAGGAACTAAAGTCCATGCCCATATCGGAGTTCCTATAATAACTAAATCATAAGTTTTGGGATCTTTTTTGTAGTTTATTTCTGTTTTTCCAAATATTAAATTTTTAATTTCTCGAAGAATTCCTTTCAATCCTTTTTTATTTTTTCTATCGGTGATTTCATCAATATCTGCATTCAATATACTAGAAATTTTTTCTGCAACTTTTTTTGTATTGCCTGTTTTTGAATAATAAGAGACTAATATTTTCCTCATCTCAACAACCTCTCAATCTCTTTTTTTAATTCATTACATAAAAAAGGTCTTCCATCATATTTCAAGATTTTGTTTTTTATTTCTATTCCTGTTTTTTCTCTAATTAAACTTCCTAATTGTCCTGTAGAATTATTTTCAATTAAGATAATATTTTTCCCTAAAATCTCTTCTCTGATTTTTTCTGGAAAGGGTTCAATATATTTTATTTGAATAAATTTACAATTCAAATCTTTCATAGAATCTAAAATTGCTCCTTTTGTAGAACCCCAACCAATTATTATATTTGTGCTTTCTTTATTTCCATAAATAGAATATTTTTCAAATTTTTCAGCTTCTTTTTTTATCTCTTCTCCTTTTCTTAATCTTCTCTCAATATTTTTTTTGATAATCTCGGCATTTTCTGTAGCAGAACCTTCCGAATCTTTTTCATAACTATTATATCTTTCTAATTCCATTGATTTTTTAGATTCAATTATTTTAGGTTTTTCTTCTAAAGTATAGAAACTTTCTCCAAGATGTTTATCACTAATAATAATTGAAGGAATTCTAAATTTTTGAGAAAAATAAAATGCTTGGTTAACAAGTTCTTCAGATTCTTTCGGATCTCCTGGAGCTAAAACAATTCTTGGGAATTCTCCATGTCCTGCATGCCGGGCAATATTCAAATCTCCTTGTCCGGTATAAGTAGCTACCCCAGTTCCAGGTCCTGGTCTTTGAGAAAGATAAATCACAATTCCCACTTCAGCAATACCTGCCAAACTTAAAGATTCTGTCATTAAATCAAAACCCCCCCCAGAAGTTCCAATCATAACTTTTGCACCCGCCATAGCACTACCGATTCCTGCGTTAATTACAGCAATTTCATTTTCAATCTCTAAAACCAAAATATTTTCGCCAATCTGATTTTCAGCAAGTTCTCCTAAAACAGGAGTTGCGGGAGTCATAGGATAAGCATAATAAATATCTATTCCAGACTTTACCGCTCCTTTAGAAATTCCTTGATTTCCATTTTGAAAATAATTTTTCTCTTCTGAAATCTTTTCAAGTTCCATACTTTTTTCAATACTTAAATAACCTTTTTTTGCTTCCCTTAAATTCTCTTCAAATCTTTTTTCTAATTGCATTAACTCTAATTCAAGAAGTTTGAAATCTAAACCCAAAATCTTAAACAGCTTTCCTGCAAAATACATATTTTCATTTTTACCTTCCAAAACAATTCCTTTTTCTTTTAAATCTTTTTTATGTATCTCTGTAGTATTTTCATCTAAAGAAACCAAAATATCCATTTGTTTATCATTACTATAAATTGGTTTATCTGAAAAAGTTAAAACATTAAAATTATGCCCTCCCCGAATTAAAGATTGGTAATCTCTAGAATAAAATACATAATATCCTTGTTTAACAAGAGTTTCTCCTAAAACGTGCGTTAAAATGTTAGGTCCTTGTCCCGCTTCGCCTCCAAAAAGTATATTAAACCTCATATAACCTATCAAACCACAATCAATTTTATATATTCTTCTATTTTCAAGCATATAATTCTAAAATGGTGAGATTTGCACATATATCCGACGTTCATTTAGGGGGATGGAAACAACAGCCATTACAAGATCTAAATTTTCAGTCTTTCAAAAAAACAATAGAAATTTGTATAAGCAAAAGATTAGATTTTGTTTTAATAGCTGGAGATTTATTTGATTCAGCTTACCCCCCCATAGAAACTTTAAAAGAAACTTTTGCAGAATTTAAAAAATTAAAAGAAGCAAAAATTCCTTGTTTTATTATTGCAGGTTCTCATGATTATTCTGTTTCTGGAAAAACTTTTTTAGATGTTTTAGAAAAAGCGGGTTTTTGTAAAAATGTTTTAGATTTTGAAGAAAAAGAAGAAAATATAATTTTGAATCCGACAATTTATGAGGGAGTTGCAATCTATGGGTATCCCGGAAAAAAATCAGGATTAGAAATACAAGATTTAAGAAAAGTTAAATTAAATGATTCTCCCGGAATGTTTAAAATTTTCATGCTTCACACAACAATCGATAAAGCAAAAGGAACTTTGCCAATTGATGCAATGGAAACAGATTTATTACCTCCAGCAGATTATTATGCTTTAGGACATTTACATATAGATTTCAAATATAAAAATTTTGTTTATCCCGGACCAGTCTATCCAAATAATTTTCAAGAATTAGAAGATTTACAACATGGGAGTTTTTATATTATAGATACTGATCAAGAAAATCCTCTACAAAAACAAGAATTAAAATTAAAAGAAGTTTTATCTTTTGAAATTAAAGTAAAAAATGCTTTAACTGCTACAGACCAAATAATTTCTGAATTAGATAAAAAAGACATAGAAGATAAAATAATTCTTTTAAGAGTTAGTGGAGAATTAGAAAATGGAAAAAATTCTGATATTAAATTCAATCAAATTGAAGAATATGCTAAAAGAAGAAAGGCTTATTTTTTGTTAAAAAACACTCACGATTTAAAGACAGAAGAAGTTGAATTAGAAATTGAAATAAAAGATATAGATAACGTCGAAGAAGAAACAATAAATATTTATTCCGAAGAAAATCCTTCAGATTTAAATAAGTTAATTCCTCAATTAATAAATAATCTTTCCATAGAAAAACAAGAAGGAGAAAAAACAGATGTTTTTGAAAAAAGACTTTTAGAGGAGGCAAGAAAAATCTTAAAATTTTAATGTTACTTAAAAAAATAATTTTAAAGAATATCAGAAGTTACCAAAAGCAAGAAGTAGAATTTACTAGTGGTTCTACTCTTTTATCTGGGGATATTGGTTCTGGAAAAACTTCAATTCTTTTGGGAATAGAATTTGCATTATTTGGTTTACAGCCGGGACAAAGAGGATCTTCTTTATTGAGAAATGGAGAGGATGGGGGTGGAGCAATAATTGAATTCGATGTAGAAGGCAAAAATGTAATTGTTGAAAGAACATTAAAAAGAGGAAAAACCATTTCTCAAGATTATTGTGCAATAACTCTTGATGGAGAAAAGAAAGAAATTTCTGTTACAGAATTAAAAAATAAAGTTTTGGAACTTTTAAATTATCCAAAAGAATTTTCAAAAAAACAAAATATTCTTTACAAATTTACTGTTTATACGCCTCAAGAGGAAATGAAGCAGATAATCTTACAAGATTCTGAAACAAGAATAAATACTCTAAGACATGTTTTTGGAATTGATAAATATAAAAAAATTTTAGAAAATATTTCTATTGTAGCTTCAAAAATTAGAGAGGAAAGAAGATTAAAAGAAACTTTAACGGCAAATTTTGAATTAGAAAAAGAAGGAATTTTATCCAAAGAAAATGAATTGGAATCAAAACGATATAATTTAATTTCTGTAGAAAAAGAGCTTTTTTTGAAAAGTGAAGAAAGAAAAAGAATTCAAGAAGAAAAAGAAGAGATTTATAAAAAGATAGAAGAAAAAAATAAATTACAACAAGAAATAGAAAAAACAAAAATAATTATTTTAAATAAAAAAGATACTTCTTTTGAAAATGTTAAACTAATAGAACAAATTAATTCTCAGATTAAAGAATTACAAAATTTGAACTTTGATGAAGATAAAATCTTTCAAATTGAACAAGAGATTATCTTAAATAGAATGGAAAAAGAAAAATTAAATGAAAAAAATTTAGAGATTAATTCCCAAATAAATTCGATAATTTTTAAAAATGAAGATAGTAGAAAATTAGAGGCAAAAATTTCTAATTTGGAAATTTGTCCAACTTGTTTACAAAATGTAGAAGCTTTATACAGGGCAAATGTTTTGAATAAAATTCATTCAGATTTAGCAGAAAGTAAGAGGAGATTAGAAGAATTAGAAGAAGAAAAATTAGTTGTTAATAATAAATTAAGATTAATCAGTTCTGAAATTTTTTCTAAAGAAAAAGAAGCTACTGATCTGAAAATTTTAAAAATCAAATTGCAAGGAATTCAGGAAAAACAAATAAGATTAGCAGAGATAGATAAAAATAATTTATCTTTAGAAAAGGATATTATTCTTTTGAACCAGCATATTCAAACTTTACAAAATTCTGTTTTTGAATTAAAAAAATTTGAGAACCTACATGAGATAAAACAAAAAGAACTTAGCGAAGCTCTTCAAAACGAAAGAATCGCTGAAATAAAAGTAGCAGAATTAAAAAAAGAAATAGATTTTGTTTTTATTCAAATAAATGAATTAAAAGAAAAAATAAAGAAGACCGAAGAAATGCGACAACAATTAAATCACCTTATTAAATTAGAAAATTGGATTTCTAAAAAATTTACTCCGCTTATTTCTTATATAGAAAAAAATGTTATGATTAAACTTAAGGTAGAATTTTCTAAATTATTTTCCGAATGGTTTCTGATGTTAGTCTCAGATAATTTTAATGTTAGACTTAGTGATGATTTTACACCAATAATTGAGCAACAAGATTATGAAATAGATTACGCTTATCTCTCTGGGGGAGAAAGAACTGCAATAGCTTTGGCGTATCGTTTAGCATTAAATCAAACAATTAATTTTTTAATGAGCAAATTAAAAACAAAAGACTTAGTTATTTTAGATGAACCCACTGACGGTTTTTCAGAACAGCAACTAGATAAAATGCGAGATGTTTTACAAGAGTTAAATGTAGCTCAATTAATAATTGTAAGTCACGAACAAAAAATAGAGGGCTTTGTAGAAAATGTAATCAAGTTCAAGAAACAAAAAGGAGTTAGTCAAAGAGATTTTTAATTTTCTTCTTTACAACTTGCCCAGAATTCGTTTTTTTCTAAATTTGCTTTGAAATGGCTTTCACCTTTTACTCTATGTCCCCAATAGATTATTTGCCCTTTCACAGTGTTAAGTCTTCTTGCAACTTTTTTTAATGCTCTTTTAGCAGCACCTTTTTTTTGAGGAGATGCTTCATCATCTTCAAGTTTAGCTTTTTCTTCTTTTTCCCATTCTAAAACTTCTTGTAATTCTTCTTGACTTTCTTTATATCTCTCTTTAATTTCTTCTTCAGTCAAAGGTTTTATTTTTTGGGAAAAATATTTTTGTACCATCTTTAAAATAAGATGTTTAGGTTTTAAATTGTTTTTGTTGAAAGATTTTATCAGAATCTTCTTTTAAAAAAAGAAGGAAACGTTTTATTTTCTATAAAAATATCATATAATTTATTAAGTCAGTAAAGTTTTTTAAGCTAAATTAAAAGCAGAAAAAGTTTTGTTTTTTGTTTCATAAACTTTATAAATTTTGATAATTATCAAGACATCATGGAGAATAAAAAAATAAAGCCCTTTATTTTAATTTTAGGAATATTAACTTTTTTTATATTTATTATATCTTTTGCAGTTTTTTATACCACTGAAAATTTTTCAGTTGCTTGTGGGTGTAAACTTTCTCCATGGGTAATAATTGTTTCTATTTCTTCTTTAGGGTTATTTGTGGGGTTTAGCATGTATTATCTTTTAAGCATCAATTTTCTAAGGGAAAAAAAAGAAATAAAACATAATATGATTAAATTTTTAGACCTTTTAGAAAAAGAGGACAAAAAGATTTTAAAATATTTTATTGAAAATTCTGGAGAAATAGTTCAAAGTTCTTTATCAAAAAAATTTGAATTTGACAAGGTAAAAATTTCTAGAATTATTTCTAAGTTTGAAAATAAAGGAATCATAAAAAAAGAAAAACAAGGGATGACGAACAAACTTATTTTAGATGAAGATTTAAGAAATTTATTTGAAAACTAGGGTTTCATTTTTTGAAACCAACCTTTATAAGGAGTTTCAAACTAAAAAAATTAAGATGAGAATGAAAAATTTGAAAAAAAGAGAATTAACATTAATATTATTTTTAATTTTATTAATTAATTTAACTATTACTGTTTCTGCTCAAGATATGATTTCTGAAAATAATTTTCAGCAAGATAAAATAACAATTTATTTTTTCTGGGGGGAAGGTTGTCCTCATTGTGAAATACAAAAACCTTATTTAGAGGAATGGGGGGAAAAATATAAAAATAAACTAGAAATAAAGTCTTATGAAACATGGAAAGATTCCTCTAACGTCCATTTATTTCAAGAAGTTGCAAAAGCTCATGGAATACAAGCAAGAGGGGTTCCAACAACATTTATTGGCGAAAAACATTGGATAGGATTTTCTTTATCAATGGCTTCTGAAATGGAGCAGTATATTCAATCCTGTATTAATGCTGGATGTAAAAATCTTGCTAAAGATATAAACTTTTCAAAAGAGTTTCCTAAAAAAAATAAAATTTCAGAGTTATGCATTCATATTTTTTTAGATGGAAATTGCATTCAATGTCAAAATATAGAAAATTATCTTAAGGAGATAGATAAAAGATATAATTTTGAAATTGAAAAATATAATGTAAATGAAGATGGAAATAAACAAATTTTTCAACAGTTTAAAGAAAATTATGGTTTGAAAGTAGATTTATATCCTACTCTTTTTATTGGAAACCAATATTTAATGGGTGAAGAACCAATAAAAAAAGCTTTAGAAGGCGAGATTGAAAAATGTTTGAAAGAAGGATGTCCTTGCCCTTTATCTAAGATAAGACCTTTTACTTCTATAACTGCTAAGCCAGATGATGTAACTGCAGACACAAAACAAACAATTAATTTGTTTGGAAAAGAAATAGATGTTGGAAAAATGCCTCTTGTTTTTTCAACTTTTGTGATTTCATTCATAGATGGTTTTAACCCTTGTTCTCTCTGGGTTATAACTTTTTTATTGGGTATTGTTATTTTAACAGGTTCCAGAAAAAAAATTTTAACTATTGGTTTTACATATTTAATTGTAGCAGGTTTGGTTTATGGTCTTTTTATTCTCGGTATGATTAGTGTATTTTCTTATATCGGTTATTTAGTGTGGATTAGAATTTTAGTTGCTTCAATCGCAATAATATTCGCACTTGTAAATATAAAAGATTTCTTTTGGTATAAAAAAGGTCTTTCATTTACTATTCCAGATTCATACAAACCAAAAATTTTTAAGAAAGTAAGAAATCTTATGCGTCCCGAGAATAAATTAAGAACCTTAATCATAGGTTCCGCAATCATGGCACTTGGGATTACCTTAGTTGAATTACCTTGCACTGCTGGATTTCCAATGCTCTGGTCAAATATAGTTGCATCCCATAATGTTGGTTTAAGTTTTTTTATGGTCTTATTTTCTATATATTTACTTACTTATTTTTTAATCGAGTTAGTAATTTTTCTTTCAGTCGTTTTCACACTTAGGGCATCTAGATTTGAAGAAAAACATGGAAGATTGTTAAAATTAATTGGGGGAATAATTATGTTCGCACTTGCAATGGTTTTACTATTTAATCCAGATACGCTAAACGATATTGGGGCAACTGTTTTGCTTTTTGCAGGAGCAATAATTATATCTCTTTTAATTGCTTGGGTTTATAATAAGAAAAGTTTAGGAAATAAAAAAACTTCTTTGGATTTGGAAGAAAAAAAAGATTCCTTAAAAGAAATAAAAGAAAATAAAACATTGAATAGGAAAAAGGAAGAATCTGAAAAAAAACCAATAGAAGAAAACATTAAAAAAGAAGAAAATATTAAAGATTTAATAGAGGAAAATAAAAATGATTGAAAATAATTTTCCAAAAAATTTGAAATATAATAAAGATTATTCTTGGGTAAAAGTTGAAGGAGATACAGCTATTCTGGGAATTATTGGACCCGGAACAAAAAAAGTTAAAGAATTTGTTTTTATAATGCTCCCTGAAAAAGGCAAGAAAATAAAAAAAGGAGAAAAATATGTTTCTTTAGAAGCAATAAAATGGACAGGACATTTATCTTGTCCAGTAACCGGAGAAATTATCAGTGTCAATACGCCGTTATTTGACGAACCATCCAAGATTAATGATGATGGATATAAAAATTGGATAGCAAAAATTAAAGTGGAAAACAAAAAAGAATTAGATGAATTGATGACCTCAGAAGAAGCAATTAAATTTTACGAGAGTAAATTAAATTAGTAGGGGTAAAAAATGAATAAAAAATATGTTTATGCTGGGATTGGAATTGCAGTAGTTTTAATCATAGCCATAGTAATTTTTTCTAACGGAGATAATTCTGGTGTAACTGGAGAAGTTATTTTAGAAAATTCTGATTTAATAGGAAATCCCGACAAAGTAACAATTTATTTTTTCTGGGGGGAAGGTTGTCCTCATTGTGAAACACAAAAACATTATTTAGAAGAATGGGGGGAAAAATATGGCGACAAAATCGAAGTAAAGATGTTTGAAACGTGGAAAAATTCAGACAATGTTGCTTTGTTTAGAGAAGTTGCAAAAGCTTATGGAATTCAAGCAAGAGGGGTCCCAACAACATTTATTGGTGAAAAACATTGGGTAGGCTTTCCTTTATTAATGGCTTTTGAAATGGAACAATATATTCAAAGGTGTATTGAAAATAAATGTGAAAGTCCTTTAGATGGAGGTAATTAAATGTTTAATTTAAAAAATAAAGTAGCTGTAATAACTGGAAGTTCTGGTGGTTTAGGTGAAGCTATGGCTTTTGCATTATCAGAGCAAGGAGCAAAAATAGCAATATTCGACATAAAAGAAAATGAAGGGAAAAAAGTTGCTAAAAATTTAAAAGCAAAATTTTACAAAGTAGATATTTCCAAAGAAGAAGAAATAAAAAAAGCAATAAATAATATAAAAAAAGATTTTGGAAAAATAGATATTTTGATAAATAATGCAGGTATCTTCTATCAAGCCCCAATTAATTCAACGACAAAAGAAGATTGGGAAAAAACAATGTCAATAAATGTAACGGGTTATTTTCTAATGGCAAAATATTGTTTCCCTCTTATGAATAAAGGGTCTAAGATAATAAATATTGCATCTGTTGCAGGACATCATGCTTTTGCAAATTCTGCAGTTTATAATACAAGTAAGGGGGCAGTAATTCAATTAACAAAATCAATGGCCATAGAGTATGCTTCAAAAAACATAAATGTCAATGCAATTTGCCCGGGTTTTTTTCTTACACCAATGACTAAAAATTTAGCAAAAGATAAAGGAACACTATCATTGATTAAAAATTCTGTTTTATTAAAAAGAGCGGGAAAAGCAAAAGAGATAGGTGGTTTAGCAGTTTATCTTTCATCAGATGAATGTAGTTATATGACTGGTTCAATCATAACCATTGATGGGGGCTGGACTTGTCATCTTTAAAAATGAAAGTTGTAATTATTGGAGGGGGTAGTGCTGGAACAACTTGTGCATTTGAATTAAGAAAATTAAATAAAGATATTGAAATAACAATTCTAGAAAAAACAAATAATTCAGAATATTCTCCTTGCGCGCTCCCTTATGTTTTATCTGGGGAAATAAAATCTTTTGAGGAGATTTTTATTTTTAATAAAAATGATTATGAAACGAATAATATTAATTTATTATTGAATTTTGAAGTGAAAGAAATAAATACCAAAGAAAAAAAAGTAATTTTTCTTGACAAGGAAGTAAGTTTTGATAAGTTAGTTCTTGCAAACGGTGGTTCTGCATTTGTGCCAGAAATTAAGGGGTTGGAAAATTCTGATTATTTGGCGTTTAAAACAATTGAGGACGCAAAAAAAATATCAAAAATTATTAAACCAAAAGACCATTCAGTTATTATTGGCGCGGGAATGATTGGTGTTGAACTTGCAGTTTCTCTCGCAAAAAAAGGAAATAAAGTTTCAATTTTAGAGTCTAAAGAAAATATTCTTCCTAATCTTCTTGATTTAGACATGTCTGAAAAATTAAAAAAATCTCTTGAACAAAATAATATTAAAATTTTTGAAGAATTTAAAATAAAGGAAATTTCAAAGAAAAAAATAATCTCAGATAAAAAAGAGATAAAATTTGAGAATCTTTTTATATGCACAGGTATTAGGCCAAATATAATTTTAGCAAAAGAAACCGGATTAAAAATTGATAAAGGAATTATTGTTGATAAATATCTTAAAACTTCTAATAAGGATATCTATGCTTGTGGAGATTGTATCGAATCCTTTGAGTTTAATACAAATGAAAAAATTTTTAGTCAGTTAGGAACAACTGCAGTAAGACAGGCGAAATTTATTGCAAGAAATATTTTAGGAGAAAAAGAAAAATTTCCTCAAGTATTAAATAATACTATTTCAAAAATAGGAAAGACCTATGTGGGGGTAGTAGGAATGACACAAAATAGAGCAAGAGGGTTGGGAATAAAAACGATTTCAGCAAAATATACTGGAACAGTAAGAGCTGAATATTATTCCAATAAAGAAAAGATAATCATTAAACTTATTTGTAATATGAAAGGAGAAATTATTGGGGGGCAAATTATGGGAGATAGCGAAGTTGTTGGAAGGTTAAATTTAATTTCTTTAGCAATACAAAAAAAAATTAAAATAAATGAAATCGTTAAACTAGAAACTTGTTATAATCCTGCTTCAGCCCCAATCTTTGATCCCCTAACAATTGTAGCAGATATTTGTTTAAAAAAATTAAACAATGCCAGATAATTCTAAAATGACTTTTGTAAATTCCCAATTAGAAATTAGGATTAAACCCTACGATAAACAAAAATATTTAATTACAAAAGAACTTCTTGAAAATTATTCTATTAATACAGTTTGTATTGAAGCAAACTGCCCTAATAGATATGAATGTTTTTCAAAAGGAACAGCTACTTTTATGATTTTAGGAAAAATATGCACGCGGAATTGTTTTTATTGCAATATCCAAAAAGGAATTCCAAAAAAGGTTGATAATTCAGAACCTAAAATGGTAGCAGAGGTTATTAAAAAATTAAAATTAGATTATGTAGTAATAACTTGCGTTACAAGAGATGATTTAAAAGACAGTGGTGCTGGGCATTTTGTAAAAACTATAAATGAAATAAGAAACACAAATCCAAATTGTAAAATTGAAGTTTTAATCTCTGATTTAAAAGGAAATTGGAAAGAATTAAAAAAAATAATCGATGCAAAGCCAGATATATTAAATCATAATATGGAAGTTGTAAAAGAATTGTTTTCGAAATTAAGGCCGAAAGGCAACTATATTTTATCACTTGAATTATTAAAAAAAGCAAAAGAATTTAATCCAAAATTAAAAACAAAATCAGGATTTATGTTAGGATTTGGAGAAAGCGAAGACCAGATAAATAAGACAATTAAAGAGTTAAAAGAGGTTAATTGTGATATTATTACATTAGGCCAGTATTTGCAACCAAGCAAAAAACATTTTAAGGTTAAGAAATATTATACTTTTGAAGAATTTAAAAAAATTAAGGAAAAAGCAAGACAGATAGGAATAAGCAATATTATTGCGAGTCCTTTAGTAAGAAGTTCATATAAAGCAAATGAGATATCAAAATGAAAAAAATAAGATTAATTAAGCCAATTTATACAAATGGTGCAAAACAAATGGCTTTAGATGAGGCTATTTTAATTTCTTGTTCTAAAGGAAAATCTCCTCCAACACTTCGATTTTATCAATTTGACCCTCCTGCAATAACAATTGGATTTCATCAAAATATCAAAAATTTCAATCTAGAAAAAATACAAAAAAAAGGTTTTGATATAGTTAGGAGAATGACTGGAGGAACCGCAGTTTTACATAAAGATGATTTTGTTTATTCTTTAGTTTTTCCAGAAAAAGGACTTCCTAAAAAAATTGTTGACGTTTATAATTATCTTTCAGATGGTTTAATCCAAGGTCTCAGCCATCTTGGTGTTTCTGCCACTAAGAAAGATATTTTTTCCAATAAAAGAGAAGATACTTGTTACATCAATAGTAATCCTTATGACATTGTTTTTGATTTTAAGGGTGAGAGTAAAAAAATCTCAGGGAATGCACTTACAAGATCTGATGGTTACATAATGGAACAGGGAACAATAATTATTAAAAACAATATTGAAGAACTTTTAGATTGCCAGAATCTTTCTGATAAAAATAGAATAAAATTATATAAAATGGCTATTAAAAAAGTTACTTGTATAGAATCTATTCTTGGAAGAATACCTCCTTTTTCAGAAATAGAAAATTCAATCAAAAAAGGTTTCACAGATTTCTTTTCAAAAGAGGGTTATATTTTAGAAGAAGGAGAATTAACTAATTATGAAAAAACTCTTGCAGAAAAACTTTACAACGAAAAATATTTCACCCATCAATGGAGGGATTCTAAATGAAAAAACAAATATTAATTTCAATTATTTTTATCACAGCAATAATCTTAATCTCTTTTTTCTTAATCATAAAACCAACTTTCACAGGAAATATTCTTCTTCAAGAACAAAAAATAAAATTAGGTTATTGTTCAACAATGCAAGAAGAAGCCATCTCTTTATCAGAAAAAAATAATTATCAATTAATTGAATTTGGCTCTGCAACGCAAGTTTTAAGTGCTCTTCAAAATAATCAAATTAATAAGGCATTAATTGGAAGAAAAGCAAAAGGTTATGAAATATCTAAAGATACCTCTGAAACAATTTTAGATTCTGAATACACTTTAGTTTCTAACAAAAAAAGTTTTATTGAATATTCTTCTTTATCTGATTTAGATATTTATACTTATTTACCAAAAGAGGTAATTGAAAATTTAATCGTTTATAATTTTAAAATAATTAATTTATCTAAACAAGAAGCAATAAATAAAATCTCCAAGGGAAAATTAATTTTAATTTCTTGGGAAGATTGGAGCGATAATTTTGAATTAGTTGTTGTAATGAATAGAGATGAAAAGGTAAAAGATTTTAGAGGGGTTTTTTTATATGAAAACTAAATATAAAATTTTTCATTTAATTTCTTATATATAAAAAATTAATAAACCATGGAAACTAAAATATTTAATTCAAAACAAATAAGAGAAGCTGGAGAATTATTAAAAAAAGGAGAAGTTGTCGCTTTTCCAACTGAAACTGTTTATGGTCTTGGAGCAGATGCATTAAATCCTACTGCAGTTAAGAAAATTTTTGATGTTAAAGGAAGGCCTTCCGACAATCCATTAATTGTTCATATTAGTAATTTAAAACAAGCTGAAAAAATTGCTCATCTAACTCCCTTGACTAAAAAATTAATTAAAAAATTTTGGCCAGGACCTTTAACTATTGTTTTGAAAAGGAAAAAAATTATCTCAAAAAATGTGACTGCTGGATTAAACACTGTTGCAATAAGAATGCCTAAGAATAAAATAGCATTAAAATTAATTACAAATTCTAAAATTTTAATTGCAGCACCGTCGGCAAATATTTCTGGAAAACCTTCTGGAACTTGTTTTGAACATGTTTATGATGATTTTAATGGAAAAATCTCTGGAATTATTAAATCGGAAAAATGCCAAATAGGAATTGAATCAACTGTTTTAGATTTAACACAAAAAATACCTGAAATATTAAGGCCAGGAAAAATAACTAAAAACCAAATAGAAAAAATTATTGGAAAAGTTATGGAAAATAAAAAATGCGTTTCAAAACCAAAATCTCCGGGAGTAAAGTATAAACATTATTCTCCTAAAGCAAGAGTGATTATTATAAAAAATGAGGATGAGATTAAAGAAATTTTTAAGAAATATTCTGGTAAAAAGATAAAGTCATTAATTTACAAAAAACGTTCTGAAATGGCAAAAAATTTATTTAAAGATTTTAGAGATGCTGATAAAAAAGAATTTGATATAATAATTGTTAAAGCAATTCAAGAAAAAGATTTTGGAGTCGCAATAATGAATAGATTAAAGAAAGCTGGAGAAAGTTTATAAAATCTCAAAACTATGATTAAACAAGAGGTAAAAATGGTAAAGAAAATTCAAAAAAAGATTGTTCAAAAAACAAAAAAAGATTCTTTTAAAATAAAAAAACTTATCAAAAGTTTAAATGATAAACAAAAATCTTATGTAAATCTCAATTTAAAAAATCCTAAGAATGGGGAATATCTTTTAACAATCTCCCATCTTGTTACAGGAGAAAAATTAAATATATTACAAGCTGCCGCTGAAGTTGCAGCAGAGTCTTCTACAGGAACAAATTTTAAAGTCAAAACAGAAACTCCCTTTTCAAGAGAATTAAATGCTCTTGTATATAAAGTTGACTTGGAAAAAAATCTTGTTTGGATTGCTTATCCTTGGAGAATATTTGACCGAGGAGGAAATGTTCAAAACATCCTAACTTTTATTGTTGGAAATACTCTTGGAATGAAGGAAATTTCTGCACTTAAAACTCTTGATGTCTGGTTTCCTTCAGCAATGCTCGAACATTATGATGGACCTTCTTATACTTTAGATGACATGAGAAAATACTTAAATGTTTATGAACGACCGATTCTTGGAACAATCATAAAACCTAAGATTGGATTAACTGCTTCAGAGTATGCAGAAGTTTGTTATGATTTTTGGGCAGGCGGGGGAGATTTTGTTAAAAATGATGAACCTCAAGCAAACCAAGATTTTTGCGAATATGAAAAAATGGTTAAATTTGTAAAAAAAGCCATGGATACTGCAGTAAAAGAAACAGGGAATAAAAAAGTTCATTCATTCAATGTTTCTGCTCCAGATTTTGATGAGATGATTAGAAGATGTGAATTAATTATTAGTGCCGGATTTGAAAAAGGAAGTTATGCTTTTTTAATTGATGGAATAACCGCTGGATGGATGGCTGTTCAAACATTAAGGAGAAAATATCCCGAAGTTTTTCTTCATTTTCACAGAGCAGGGCACGGAGCATTTACTCGCCCTGAAAATCCAATTGGTTTTTCTGTTTTGGTTTTATCTAAATTTGCAAGACTTGCAGGAGTTTCAGGGATTCATACTGGAACAGCAGGAGTTGGAAAAATGAGGGGTTCTCCAAAAGAAGATTTGATTGCTGCAAAAAATATTTTACACTTAATCTCAAAAGGACATTTTTTTGATCAGAGTTGGGCACAGATTCCTGAAACAGATGAACAGATTATTGAGATGATAAAAGAAGATCACGCACATCATGTTATCCTTGAAGAAGATTCTTGGAGAGGAATGAAAAAATGTTGTCCAATTATCTCAGGAGGATTAAATCCTACTAAGTTAAAACCATTTCTTGATTTAATGGGGGAAGTTAATTTTATAACAACAATGGGTGCGGGGGTTCATGCTCATCCAAAAGGAACAAACGCCGGAGCAAAAGCATTAATTCAAGCATGTGAAGCTTATAAAAAAGGAATTGATATAAAAGAATATTCTAAAAAAAATAAAGAACTTGCAGAATCAATTAGTTTTTTTACAAAAAAGAATAAGTGTATTGAAGAAGCAGAAAATGCTGAAAAAATCTGAAATAAGCGAACAAGTTACAAAAGAATAGAGAAATTTAATAATTTAGACTTCTTTTTTGAAGTTAATTGTGTTTGTTACCCACCGCTAAAGCCCCAATTCTTCTCCCCCGAAAAACTTATAAACCTCAAATACTCTTAACTTTTATAAATTCTAATGAATTATTCTAATCATTAAAAATGGATGTTGAATTAAAAAATCAAATCTTGAAAACAGGAACAACTATTTTAGGAATTGTTTGTAAAGACGGAGTTGTAATGGCTTCTGATAGACAATCCACTGCTGGAACTATTGTAATGAATAAAAACTCTGAAAAAACAAAACAAATTAATGATTATATTTTAATTTCTGGAACTGGAATAGTTTCCGATATTCAAAGAATAGCTAAAGTTCTTCCTGCAGAATTAAAATTAAAAGAATTAAGAAGTAAATCTCGTCCAACAATCAAACAAGCAGCAAGTTTACTGGCAAATATGAGTTACAATGGAATAAGACAACCTTCTATGATTCCTCAACAAGCAGGATTTCTCTTAGGCGGATTTAATGAAGATGGTTCTGCAGAGTTATATACAATTGAACCAGCAGGAAGTGTTGTTCATGTAGAGGACTATGACGCAAATTTTGGAAGTGGGATGCCTTATGTTTTAGGGTTATTGGAAAGATTGTATAAAAAAGGATTAAGTGTTGAAGAAGGAGTTGAATTAGCAAAAGAATCATTAAAGTCATCAATGCAAAGAGATATCGGTTCAGGATACGGTATTGATATATTTACTATAACAAAAGAGGGAATAAAAAAAGTCGTAGAGCAAACCATTGAATCAGAATTCAAAAACGATTAATCTAATACGATGGATATTTTAAAAAATATAATTGAACAATTAAGAGGAAATATTAAAGAAGCTAATTTTGAGGGTGCTAATATAGTTCTTTATACAGATAATGAGAATTTTTTTTGTGAAGGTGAAGGAAAGATAAAAGAACTTGTAGAACAAATAAAAAAAAGAATTGAATTACGTGCAGACCAAAAAATTCTTCCAACCCAAGAAAAAACCATAGAAGAAATTAAAAAAATAGTTCCTCAAGATGCAGAAATTACAAATATTCTTTTTGATTTTCAAAGAAGTATTGTTGTTATTGAAGCCAAAAAACCAGGAATGGTTATTGGAAAACAAGGTTCTGTTTTAGAAGAGATTAGAAAAAGAACTTTATGGACCCCTCAAATTCAACGTTCCCCAGCAATAAAAAGCCAAATTACTGACAACATTCGAGAAGTTCTTTATGCAAATAATAATTATAGAAGAAAATTTCTAGACTCAATTGGTAAAAAAATATACAAAGAATGGAATCCTGAAAAAGTAGAAGAATGGATAAGAATTACTTTTTTGGGTGGAGGAAGACAAGTAGGTAGAAGTGCAATTTTATTGCAAACCCCTAATTCAAAAGTTTTATTAGATTGTGGGGTTGATGTAGCTTCTCAAGGGCAAGATAAGTTCCCTTTTTTGAATGTTCCAGAATTTGATTTAAACCAATTAGATGCAGTAATAATAAGTCATGCTCACCTAGATCACGTAGGATTACTTCCATATCTTTATAAAATGGGGTATAAAGGCCCTGTTTATATGACTTCTCCTTCAAGAGATATTGCGGCATTACTTTCTTTAGATTTTATTGGTGTTGCATACAAACAAGCTGCACAACCTTTGTTTAGTTCGACAGACATCAAAGAAATGGTTAAACATAGTATTTGTTTAAATTATAATGAAGTTACAGACATAACTCCTGATGTAAGGCTAACTTTTTATAATTCAGGGCATGTATTGGGTGGAGCAATGGTTCATTTAAATATTGGAAACGGGTTACATAATTTGCTTTATACAGGAGATTACAAATATGCTCGTTCAAGACTTTTAGATCCTGCAGTAGCGGTTTTTCCTAGAGTTGAAACAGTAATAACTGAATCAACATATGGTTCAAGAAATGATGTTTTTGCGTCTAAAAAAGATTCAGAAGATAATTTTTTAGAAGTAATCAAAAAAACAATTAAAAGAAATGGAAAGGTTTTGATTCCTGAATTAGGGTTAGGAAGGGCTCAAGAAACAATGTTAATTTTAGAGGATGCTATGAGAACAGGGAAAATAGAAAAAGTTCCTATTTATATAGATGGTATGATTTGGGATATTAATGCAATTCATACGGCTTATCCAGATTTTTTAAGTAGTAAGGTAAGATCAGAAGTATTCAAAGATCAAAATCCTTTTGTATCAGAATTATTTTCAAGAGTAGGTTCTCCTCAAGAAAGAAGAAATGTTATTGAAGGGGGTCCTTGTATTGTTTTAGCAACTTCAGGTATGTTGGTTGGAGGGGCATCAGTAGAATATTTCAAGGAATTTGCAGGGAATAAAGATAATTCAATACTTTTTGTTTGTTATCAAGGAGTTGGTTCTTTAGGTAGGCAAGTTCAAGATGGAATAAAGGAAACAAAAATGATTGTAGAGGGAAAAGAAGAAATAATTCAAGTTAATTTAGAGGTTAACACAATTGAAGGATTTAGTGCTCATGCAGGAAGAAATGAACTTATCTCGTTTTTTAATAATATTAGGCCCAAACCAAAAAGAGTAGTTATCAATCACGGTGAAGTTTCAAAATCTTTAGATTTAGCGTCTTCATTATACAAATTTAACAGAACTGAAACAAATGTTCCAAGAACTTTGGAAACTTTAAGATTAAGATAATTATTTAAAACCTTTTTTCTTATATTTTAAGAGGGAGATATATGAAACACAACGTTAAAATCACTATTGTTCTTTTGATTATGTTTGTCATAACGCAGTTTATTGGATTAGCCGTCCTTAAAGCAGATATTTTTCATAACGAAATCATCCATGTTAATGGAACTGTTCAGCAAGTTTCAAATCCTCAACTATCTTGGATTCAACCTCCAGAAATAAAATCTAATCAAGGATTCTTCACAATCTTTCCAAGTTTAATCATAGCTTTTGCAATTGCTATTGCTCTCTTATTTTTATTGACTAAATTTAAAATAGAATTTATCTTAAAAGGTTGGTTTTTTGTAGTCGTTTGTCTAGCTTTATTCTTGGCATTTTATGCTTTTGGAAAATTAATTCCTTGGGCAATAAATTCAACAACAGCGATTATTATACCTCTTGTTCTCTCTTTATCTCTTGGTTTTTTTAAAATATTTAAACGAAATTTTTTAGTTCACAACTTTACAGAACTTTTAATTTATCCAGGTATAGCAACCGTCTTTGTTCCAATATTAAATATTTATACAATAATTATTCTTTTAATTTTAATTTCAATTTATGATATCTGGGCAGTATGGCATTCTGGAATAATGCAAAAAATGGCAAAATATCAAATTGATAAATTAAAGATATTTTCGGGTTTTTTTGTTCCTTATATTTCAAAGAGTGTAAGAGAAAAAATAAAAAGATTAAAGAAAAAAAAGTCAAAGTTAAAAGGAAAAAAAATTCCAGTTAATTTAGCAATTCTTGGAGGAGGAGATATTATTTTTCCTCTTATAACTGCAGGAATAATTATGAAAACTTTTGAAGATAGTTTATTTTTTGGAGTGGGTGGGCTTTTGCCAGCAATTTTTGTTATTGCAGGAGCAACTCTTGGATTAACTTATTTATTTTTCTTTGCTGAAAAAAAGAAATTTTATCCCGCAATGCCCTTTATTACTTCTGGAATTTTTTTGGGAATAATCCTAAGTTATACTCTAAAACATCTCGGCATTCTCTAATTGTTCTTACTTTTTGAAAGTAACAAAATGAAAAGATTTATAAAAGTGTTTTTAATAGTTTTTTTATGAAAATACGTGATTTAAGAAAATTTCTTTCAATAACCTCTAAAGAAATTAGAAGATATAATTTTGAAGAAATTGGAAGATATGAAACAATTAAAAAGTATTTTGAAGAAAATTTTGAAAGAAGAAAAGATAACTTAGAATATCTTAATTTGATTTTATTGGATTTAGAAAAAAAGGAAACAGACGAAACTAAATATCTTTTTAGTGAATATTCCCAATATATGCTAGAAGAGAATTCCCTCTCTTCTTTAAAAAAAAATCAAAAACCCAAATTATCAAAAAAGGACTTACAAAAGACTTTCAAAACCAAAGAATATTTTTCACAATTAAACAAGTTAAAAAAAGATTTTGAAAAGATCTTAGATTCATTAAAATAAAATGATAATCAAACAAGAATCAATAAATAAAATCAAAGATTATTTTGATCTGAATGTTTATGAAACAAAAGTTTGGTTGGCTTTATTGGGAAAAGGAATTGCTTCTGCCGGAGAAGTTGCAAATATTTCAAGAGTTCCAAGAAGTAGAACTTATGATGTTTTAGAAACTTTAGAAAAAAAAGGATTTGCAATAGTTAAATTAGGAAAACCAGTAAAATATATTGGTGTTAAACCAAAAATAATTCTTGAAAAATTAAAAAATAATGTTAAATCAGATGCCGAAGAAAAAATAAGCAACTTAATAAAAATAAAAGATACAGAAGAATTCACAAAATTAGAAGAATTATATACAGGGGGAACAAATCCTGTAAAAAGGGAAGATGTTTCTGCAGCATTAAGCGGAAAATTTAATATTACAAATCATTTAAGAGAAATCCTTCAAAATGCTGAAAAAGAGGTTTTAATCTGCACAAACGCAGAAGAAATAAAATCCAAATTTAAATTATTTCAACAAACCTTTGAAATTTTAAACAAGTCAAATGTAGATATAAAATTAGCTTTATCTGGTTCAGAGGAATTAATAGACCAGGTTAGACAAAGATTAAACATAAAAATAAAAAAAATACATATTGAAGCTAAATTTTTTATAATTGATAGAAAGGAAATTTTATTTTATTTGTCAAAAGATGAAGAAAAGAAAGATATAGCAATTTGGATAAATTCTGGATTTTTTGTTCAAGCATTTGCATCTTTATTTGAAAAAATTTTGAATTAAAATGTCAATAAAAAAAATTTTTCTTGTAGGACTTATACCTTTTTTATTAAATGTTTCTCCTCTTAAATCTGAAGAAAATAAAAAACCAAGCATAGAAATAAATTTTAAATCTGATTTAAAAAATTATTTGAAACCAAGTAAATTTGAGAATGTTAAACCTTTCTTTTATAGATCTGATGAAACTTTTGAAATTTATAAAGGCAAATCTCCATTAAATAATTTAGAAGAAAAGCAAATAGAAAATTTATTTTTAGATATTAAAAATGGCGAAATTAATTCTTATAATTCTCTTTTAAATTCTTTAGAAAATTTTTCAGACGATCAAAAATTAATCTTTTTACAATCTATGAGGTTTTTATTAGAGATTTACTCAACAGAGAATAGTTTATTTAATTCTAAACGTATCTCCCAAGAAGATTTTTTTAAAAAAATTACAGATAGCATTAGAACTGGTAATCAGAATGAAATTGGGGTCTGCAAACAAAAATCTTCTCTTATGGCGAAGTTCTTAAATGATTTAAAAATACCATCGGCAGTTGTTACTGGAATGAGCAAATCTCTAGATAAATCTATAGGGCATGCTTTTGTCCTCTCAAAAACAAAGAAAGGCGTTTCTATTCTTGATAACGGATTATATTCTTTTAATACAAAAAACATAGAAAAAATTCTGTTAGCTTATCAAAATCAAGAGGGAAGAACAACATTCCAACATTTTTTTCTTAAAGACGATAAAATAAAATATGAATTAATAACTGAAGATGGAAAGAATTTTTTTGATTTTATAGATTATAAACCCTCTACAAGAGAACTTAAAAAATTTTTAAACAATTCTCCAAAAAAACAACCTGATATAAAAATGGATTTAGAAAATTCTTTAAAAAAAACTTCAGTAAGTTTCAATAGTTTTGGTTTTTTTTCAAAATTAGGATTAGTAGAAGGAAGTTCTTCCCCCTTAAATGAAATGTTTGTGGTTCAAAATGGTTTTGATAAAACTTTCCATATTCCGGAAGTTTTTAAATTAAATCTTGATGCAAGTTTTATTTATTCAAAGTTATTTTACGACGTGCCTGAAAATATTTTTTCTATTAAAGGCAATTTATCTGTAGGAACAAATAAATCAAAAGGATTAAATTTTGCAAATAGATTTACTGGAAACGTTTCTTTTGTTGACACTCAATGGGGTCTTAGCCCTATGCATATTGGAGCACAAATACAATCTGGATTATCTTATAAAATGCATCTAAATAATCTAAACCTTGAACCTTATATCCTAACTGAATTTTCTTTTCTTCCTTTGGATTTAGGAACAAACCATTTCGCCTTTCAATTTTCTGATTTAGTTTTTGGGATTAATTCAAAGATTAAATTTAATAAATATAATAGTCTGAATTTGGATTTATACTATTCAAAAAAAATTTGGGAACAAGAATTTGGAACCTCATTAAATTTTGAAAGTGAAAAGTTTAAAATTGATTTTGGAGCGTATATCACTCAATCAAATTACGAATTTTGTCCAAATAAATATGGATTAAATTTGGGTTTATATACCAAATCAAAAAATTCTTCATTAGGTATTAAATATTTTTTAGAAGGGGTAAATTATGATAATGAATTTAAAAATAAACATAGTTTAGAATTAGAAGCCAATTTTAAAGTTCGATAAGTTTTAATTCATTAATACTCATTTCCTTGAGTTTTCTTTTATTTTTTTTCTTCCATTTTTCTATAAAACTGTTTAAATCAAAATTTATTTTTTTTATAGAATAAGCTCTTCCTTTTCTTTGAAAAATTTTGTTATGTTTATTTTTAAATTTTTCAAAGTTTTTTTTATCCTTTATACTTGGCCCATCAAATAAAATATCTTTTTTAGATTTTGCAACAAAAAAATATCTTGCGGATTTTTCCCCATTATAATTAAAACCTTTATTAGTTATTTTAAAAAAAATGCTTATTTCTTTTTCAAGATGATTATAGAATTTTAATAATTTGCTTCCAGCAACATCTCCTTCTTGCTTTTCAGTATGAGCTTCAATTAATGAAAATTCTTTTTTCCTTTTTTTAGATTCTTCTTTTATTTTTTTCAAATCAATTTTTTTAATTTCAAAATCTTTTATTGAAGGATTTTCAATAAATTCCCTACAAATTTTCTTAAATTTTTCTAAGGTTTCTTCAGATAAAGCTGCTAAAGCATTTCTTTGTTTATAAGTTGGGTCAATTAGCACAATAGGAGATTTTAATTTAGCACCATTCATATCCATCAAAATTTGCTGTTTGTTTTTGTAAAGTTTTTCTATATCTATAATTTCTTTTTCTTCTAATTTAATTATCTCTTTAATAAATTTCAAAAACCATCCATATTTACAAATCAATAATTCTAAAGAATATCCCGAAAAACCATTAATATAAGATTCTGCCCCATAACAATTATTAGCATAACAAAATATTTTGGCTAATTTTATTTGATGAGAAAGATTTTTTTTCTTAATCTTATTTTTAATATATTTTACATGAGAATAAGATAAATCGGTAATGTTTCTAGCTTCTTTTGGATTTTTTATTTTTATTACAGGGATAACTTCAATAAAAAAAGAAGGACTTATTTTTATTCTAAAGTAGTCTCTTGAACCGTGGATAATAGAAACATTAGTAAATTTTTTTAATATTTTCTTAGTCAATTTTGAAATCTCTTCATCCCCATATTTTTTATCAAATCTTACAAAGGCATCAACATCATAAGAATCTTTTTTTATTACTGTATTTTTAGCAAAACTTCCCCCAATAAAAACCTCCGCAATTATTTTAAGAGATTTAATTTCTTTTTCTACTTTCTCTTTAAAATCTTTAATAGAATTTTCAATAATCTTTAAATCTTCTTTTGGAGGTTCTATCTTTTCTAAAACTTCTTTTAAAATAGAATTAATTTTTTGTTTCATAGAATATAATCTCAAAAAGACTTTATATTATTTATTGATTAGGCACCTAAAAATTTCAATAAATCATAAATAAGAAAAGCAGGCCAAACCATTGCCTTTAAAACTCCAAATACTCCCATCCAAAATCCTGTTGCTGTAGAAAGGTAATAAATTAATGAACCGATAAATCCCAAACCATAAATTGCCCCAGAACAAGATTCATGTCGAGAACAAGTTATTTTCTTTTTTAATAATTTATTTTTAAAATTTTTACTCTTCCTCTTTTTCATTTAAAAATAAATGATACCCTATATTTAAATATTTCCTTTATAATAATAATTTTTATAAATTCTTTTTGATCTTTTTTTATATGAATCTTTATAGAATTATTATATGGAAAAATGGTATGTGTCATATAGGAGATATATTCCCTTGGATTTAGAAGATTTTGTCTTCGGGGATTAGATGAAGTTAGGATTGAAATGAATATAGCTTCGATAAGTCATAATTTAAAAAAGATATGGATAAATAAGAAGAATAATATTGGGATTAGAGTATTTTATTTAAAAATTAAATTAATTGTGGGACAAGCTCTGTTGTTAAATACTTTCCCAGTTACGAGCAAACATTTAAAGAATTACTGCGACTATAAGAAGCAGGTTCTTTCAAGTTACACAATTTATTTTTACAGCGATATGTTTGCGGAGTTCTGGGAAATTTCGTTCCGAAAAGTAAAATTCTTACTTTATTAATCAATTCTGCGTTAGCAGACTATATTTTAGGGGGTTTCCCTTATCGAGGGCGAAGCCCAATCTAACAAATACATCAAGGGGAAAATCTTATATTATTTACTTAATAGTTACTACAAACCAAAAGATTTATATATAACTTTATTTTATCTATAAAATATGAGTTTAGACGAACAATTAGGAAAAGAAAAACCTGCATGGAAAGTTAGGAATGAGCAATTTAAAGATATGCTTTTAGAAGAGACCACTGAAGCAGAAAGAGAATATATCGATAATGATGAGGGTCATGTCCCATATCACTTTCATATTAGTGGTTCTAAATTAACTTTTCAAAGAGGTTGGAATGGATTCTATGAAGTTGATGGTGAAAATCTAAATCTTCCAGATTCTAAAGATCAGTTATATGATGACATTAACTTTGTTCAGAGTAGAATGGGTCCTTCAAAAAGGCCAAAAGGAGATGATTGGAGAAAAAGAAACGAAGCATTTAAAGATTTACTTCTTGCTGCAACAACTGAAGCAGAAAGAGAATATATCGATAATGATGAGGGTCATGTCCCATATCACTTTCATATTAGTGGTTCTAAATTAACTTTTCAAAGAGGTTGGAATGAATTCTATAAAGTTGATGGTGTATCTTTGAATACAGCAGATACAATTGAACAAGTACAAAAAGATATTAAGTTTGTACAGCAAAGAGGATATAAGTGATTTTTTTTAGAGATTTTCCCCTTTCACAATTTTAGGAAACCCCCATTCTCGTCTAAAAAGTAAGAATTTTATTGTATTTAATTCCTGTTAGTTTCGTCTGACCAAAGGGAAGACCTAAAATTTAGTGCAACGTCCCGAAGGGAAACCGAAGAGTAAAAATCAAAACAGATAAAAAATTATTTTCCAATCTTTATTTTTATTTTATCTATCTTTTTCATAAAATCAATTCCCTCAAGAATTAAAAAAATCCCAAATAAAGCAAAGGCTATTGCTCCAAAAATAATTTCAAAAGAGGGATTTTTATATGCTAAGTAGATAAAATAAATAGAGAACCCTATTCCAATAAAACCTGCTAAAATAGAAAATATTTTTTTTATTCTTTTCATAAAAATTAAAGTAAAAAGAAGTTTTTAAAATTAACTTGGAAAAAGATATTGATTTTTATTTCTAATAATTCCTGTTATGTTCGTCCGTTAGGAATTGATTTTTAGTGCAACGTCCTGAAGGGAAAACTCAAAGTCGTCGTGTTTATAGTTTTTTCTTAGGGTAGCCGCCGCCCGCTTTCCGTTTCTTTTTTTTAAAAAGAAAATGAGGGAGTTCCTTTGTCTTAGATTTCTAATTCCGCAAATATTGGATAATGGTCTGACGCTTTTTTAGTGATTTTATTTTGAACAATGCCAGAATCCAAAACTTTAATACTTTTTGAACAAAAAATATAATCCATTCTAACTCTTGAATCTTCAGAATTTTTTCTAAATTCTGTTGGAACAGTATAATTAAATTCTTGGTTATTAATTTTATAAGAATCTGTTAAACTGTGAGATAAAACAAATTTAACCATTTCTGATTTTAACATATCTTCAACCTTATTCTTTCCTTTGCTAAACATAAATTTTTCATAACCTTTGACTAATCTTTTTTTATCGTAAGCATCTTCGGGAGATAATGCATTTAAGTCCCCTGTGAGAATGTAATTTTTTCCAATATCATTTAATCTTTCTTGTAAAAATTCCTTCTTTTGCTTCTCAGTCGTATCGGGGTGAGGATGAAAAACATCTAAAGTTAAAGTTTGCTTTTTTATCTTTAACTTTACTCGCATAAGATTGAGATAAGGTTTGGATAAAATTTTAAATTCGTCTACTGGAAATTTTGATAAAACCACCGGAGCCCACCTAAAACTATTTTCTGTAGAAGCATAAAACTTATACATTTGACTAAAAACTCTTTTTATATCTTTTAAAGAATCCTGTTTTGCAAATGGCCAAAAATATCCTTCACATAAAACCAAAATATCTGGATTTTCTTCTTCAATAGTTTTTGCTATTTTTTCTAATCTTGATTTTTCAAATTTGTAAGGAATTTGTTCTGTGCAAATTCCATTTAGAATGTTGTATTCTAAAATTTTTACTTTCATAAAACAAAAATAAAAAGAGAATATAAAAAGTTATCTTTTGGCATAAGCCGACAAATTGTTCGAAGGACTAAGAACCTCTCAAATTAAATAAAAAATTTGGGTGTAACGAAGTGAAACCTTTTACTTGCTGTTATGTGTTTTTTCTGCAAGAAAAAATCGACGAAGCAAAGCGTAGGCACAATATGACGCCGGCGGAAACTTTTATTAATATAGGAGAATATCATTTAAACATGAAATTTATTTTTATTGGTCCAAGGTCAATAGGTAAAAGTACAGTTGGGAAAGCATTATCTCAAAAACTTAATCTTGAGTATTTTGATTTCGATGATTATGTTGAAGAAAATCTTAATGGAATTGATCAACATATTAGAAATAATAGTGTTGAATCTTATCGTATCGAAGAAAAAAAAATACTCAAACAATTTGTTTCAGAATTACCTAAAAAATTTGTAGTTTCTGTTGGCGGAGGTACTGTTGCTTCACAATTTAAGGAGATAAGTCAAAGAAATATCGACGTTCTCAAGAAAATTGGAAAAATAATTTACTTATCTCCATCGGAGAATAAAAAAGAAGCAACAGAGATATTGTATGAAAGAGAACAGAAACGAAAAGGAGATAAAGATTATTCTGAAACACTTATTCTTTTTGAGTTAAGAAAACCTGTTTACGAAAAAGTATTTGACCTCAAATTTGAAGTTAAAAATAAATCTTCATCTGAAATAGTTGAAGATATCCTACGAAAAGTTTCCACCGAGTAATATTGCAACTAACAGACTTTTAACGAACTTTGTTAAATTTAAAGAGATTAAGGGTTAAAAGTCTTGAATTTTTATTCAATATCAAACTTTTTTGTTTTCTTTTTTTGTTTCTGATTTTTTAACTTCTTTTCCAAGAGATTTAGAAACACTTTTTAGCGCCTTATCAAAGTCTTCTTTGAGTATTTTAAATTCTTCTTTCTTTTTATTTTTGTAGTGTCTTTTGATAGCATTAATCCCAGCATTTCTACATAAGAATTCAATATCTGCTCCTGTCCAATCATCTGTGTTATCTAAATAATTTTTTAATTCAATTCCTTTTTCTAAAGGCATTTTTTTTGTATGAACTTCAAAAATTTTTTCTTTTGCTTTTTTATCTGGAATATCTAATTCAACAATTGCATCAATTCTTCCAGGTCTTAATAAAGCAGAATCAATTAAATCTCTTCTGTTTGTAGCAGCTATAACAATTACTTTTTCTAATTCTTCAACACCATCTAATTCTGTTAATAATTGATTTACAACTCTTTCTGTTGCATCAGACATGGATATTCCTCTCACCTTTGATATAGAATCAAATTCATCAAAGAAAATTATTGAAGGCGCAACTTGTCTTGCTTTTTTAAATATCTCTCTAACTCTTTTTTCGCTTTCCCCAACCCATTTACTAATTAATTCAGGCCCTTTAATCGATATAAAATTAGCATTAGCCTCATTTGCAATGGCTTTAGCTAATAAAGTTTTACCTGTTCCGCTTGGTCCAGATAATAATATTCCTTTAGATGGTTTAATTCCTGCTTTTTCGTATAAATCTGGTCTCATCAAAGGTAATTCAACTAATTCTCTTAATTTTTCTTTTGCTTCTTCTAATCCCCCTACATCTTCCCAAGTAGTATGGGGTCTTTGTATTAAGACTTCTCTCATAGCTGAGGGTTCTACCATTTTCAAAGATTCTATAAAGTGCATCCTTCCAACTTTTATCTTATCTAAGATTTGGGTAGGAACTTTTTCTTCAATATTTTTTAATTGAATAAAAAAAGGTTTAATTGCTTTCAAAGCAGCTTCTTTACATAATACTTCTATATCTGCTCCAGTAAATCCAATTGTTTTATATGCAATTTCATCAAAATCCACATCACTATCCAAAGGCATACCTCTTGTATGGATTCTTAGTATTTCTTTTCTTCCAACTTCATCTGGAGGATTAATTTTTAATTCTCTATCAAATCTTCCAGGTCTTCTTAATGCCTCGTCAATATCATCAGGTCTGTTTGTAGCAGCCATAACAACTACTTGCCCCCTTGTCTTTAGCCCGTCCATTAAAGTTAATAATTGAGCAACTATTCTTTTCTCAGTTTGGTCTGTTCCTTCTCCTCTTTTAGGTGCAATCGAATCTATTTCATCAATAAAAATTATGGCGGGAGCATTTTTTTCTGCTTGTTCAAATATTTCTCTAATATGTTTCTCTGATTCTCCATAAAATTTACTCATTATTTCTGGTCCGGCAATTGAGAAAAATGAAGAATCTGTTTCAGTTGCAACTGCTTTAGCTAATAATGTTTTACCAGTTCCAGGAGGTCCAGTTAATAAAACTCCTTTTGGAGCTCCAACACCTAATTTCTGAAAAACTTCTGGATGTTTCATAGGAAGTTCAACCATCTCTCTAACTAATTCAACTTCTTGTTTTAACCCTCCAATATCCTCGTAACTTATCCCAGTTGATTTTAAATCCCCTACATAAGGAACATCAGACACGATTAATTTTGTCGCAGGTGTAACAATAACATGACCTTTTGGTTCTACTTTTGAAATAAGATACCCTAATCTAGTTCCAAAAACATCAATAACTGTTTTTTGATTTGCACTAAGAGGTTTATGCATCAATCGAGTATGAAAATATTCTGTGGGGTCATCTGAAAATCTCACTTCTTGTAATGGAGACAGAGTAATTTTTTTAGCTTCTTGTATTTTTATCTTATTGATCGTAATAAAATCTCCTATTGAGGCACCGATATTAGAACGGGTTGTTCCATCCAGCATAATAATTTTTTTATTCAAATTATCTTTTATAGAACGCATAACTTTCACAACACTTGATCCCTTACCTTTTATTTCAATTATGTCTCCAGAAATCAACCCAAATTCATTCATAACTTTAGATGAAACTCTTGCTAAACCCTTATCGATATCTTCCTGTAAAGCTTCTGCTATTTCGAGTTCAATTAGTTTAGGTTTTTCTTCTTTCATTTTTATCTTTAGGTTCTTTGTTTTTTAAAAGTAATCTCTAAAATTCCATTTCTCATTGAATGTTCAAAATTTTTAGAATTTACTAAACTTGGAAGTTGTTTTTTAATCTGTAATTTCTGTCTAAGTTTTTGATGTAAATAATCTCTTATATTTTCTCCATTGAATTTTTGAGCAGTTATTTCTAACTCTTTTTTCTTAACAATCACCGAAATATCTTTTTTATCAAAACCCGGAAGTTCAAATACTAAGTAAACATAATTTTCATCCTCCACAAAATCGATTATTCTATCTTCACTCTCGCCCCGAATAAATGGTTCCCTCTTTCTCTGAATAGGAGAACCTCCAAAAAATTCTCTTACAATACTATCAAATTGGTCGTCATCAAAAAAGCTCATTTTTTCTTAATTTTTTAAGTATGAAAGCAAATCACAATTGTTTTAGGCAAAATAGCAAACTTTCATAAATATTTTTTTGAATTTAATTTTTTGTCTATCCTATTCTTTCATCTCATTTTAGGGTCTCAGGATTTTTTATAAAAACCCAAGTTTTAATGATAATATATAGTTTTTGTTTTTACTATTATATTTTTAGATGGAGAATATTTAAATCTTTCGTTTCAGTAAAGATAGTATTTACTAAAGATAGATAATTTATATTAAAAAGAGAATATTTATATAGATTTATTTTTTTAAATATTTGTGAAAAAAATAATTATTCAAAATGTTGATAAGCCAAAAGCAAATAAAGTAAAAGAAGAAGTTAAATGGGTTTGTGATAGTTTAGGTTTAGTGAGCGGTAGAGATTTAGACAATATTTCTTTTAAAATAATTTATGGGTTGTTAGGATTATTTTCTGAAGATAGTTTAATTTCAACAGACGAAATTGCAAAGTCATTAAAAATAGAATCTCCGAGAGTTAATCATCATGTTAGGGGGTTAACAGAATCTGGAATTATTTTTAGGGAAAAAAGAAAAATCGCTTTAAGAGGAGGTTCACTTTCCGCCGCTATTGAAGAGATGAGGAGGGATAGTAATATGATGTTTTCAAAATTAATATATGTTTCTAAGAAAATTGACGAAACATTTAAACTTTAAAATTTATTTGTCTTTATTAAAATTAAATTAAAAAATATAAAATACTAATTGAATTATGTTAGAAAAATAATTTAAGATATATCATAACATCAATTTTAATAATTTTGATAAGGTTCCAATAATATTAAAAAAGATTTAGATTTTTATCAATTAAAATCAAGAGCATTGAAGATAAATATCTTCCAGAAGAAGTATGTTTGGGCTTATTCAATATTAATTTCAAAGTAGTAAAATAATCGAAATATTTATAAATGACTATATTTCTAAAGATATAGTAATAAAATGACAAAAGAAAAACTTGCAAAAATGTTAGGGAGTTTACCAATTCATAACCCAGATGTAAATTCAGTTAAAGGTTTGTTTCCACATTTATCACCTAAGGAAATTCAAGAAATCTTGACTATTGGGGAAAAAGGTAAACCAATTTCTGTTGCTATGCCACATCTTGATGTAAATGGTGCTTATCATATTGTTTCTTTGAATCCAAAGCATGGATTAGATTATTTATTTCCAGGTAGTTATTGAAAATTTTGTAAGTATTAAATTTATTTTGTTGAAATTGGTTTGGTTGTGGAACAGCGTGGTCTGTTCAATGATTCGGGCGTAAGCGAGATTTAGATTTTAGATAAATTTTAAGTATAAGGGACTACGTGCTTTATATTTTAAGAGTAGTATAAACTGGATAATGATCTGAAGTTTTTTCAACTAATCTATTTTTAACAATTCCAGATTCAACTACTTCAAAATCCTCTGAACAAAAGATATAATCTATTCTTATTGCAGAATCTTTATTTTTTGAGCGAAAATCTGTCGGCATTGTGAACTCTGTTTTATTTGGATGAGTTCTTTTGTTAGTATCGATAAAACCCCTTTCCAAAATTGTTTTGAGAGTTTGGCAAGTTAACATATCTTCTACTTTATGTTTTCCCTTTTCTTTCATAAAACTTTCATATCCCCTAATCAGTCTTTGAACATCATAACTATCTTGAGGAGATAAAGCATTAAAATCTCCAACTAAAAGATGATTTTCTCCGTAGTTTTTTAGAATCGGTTTTAAAAATTCAGATTTTTGTTTTTCGGTTGTATCTGGATGAGGATGAAAAACATCCAATACTAATTGTTTGTTGCCAATTTTGAGGTTTGCT